>Ga0114982_1000255_pt1 | contig 29117 bp, 35 predicted proteins | sample Shrwel_input2_FT_FD_87183 | JGI IMG/M metagenome (GOLD analysis project Ga0114982, IMG submission 87183) | Subsurface microbial communities from deep shales in Ohio, USA - Utica-3 well 1 S input2 FT | ecosystem: Environmental > Aquatic > Deep subsurface > Shale gas/oil reservoir > Produced... | reverse complement strand
TAGATTATTTTAAAAATATATTAAAACACATACATTGTTTTAATATTAGTCTAGAGTCTTCTACTTTTAATTATAAAAAGATAGAAATAAATACTAAAAAGCGTCTACAATTGTCAAAATTATATGACTCATTAGTTCTTGATTTTAATTTTTCTAAGGTGTATAATTGTGGGTCTTGCTTTTTAAAAAGCAGTTGCAATCCTTTAGTTAAAATTTATGGTTTAAAACCTAATATATATCTAGCTAATAGTAAAAAAATTAATATTTTAAACTTGGAACATTGAATAATGAAAGTAACATATTCATATACAAATCGGTAAGACACCTCTTTATATAAGTAATACTGCAGGTGGTGGGAGAGTTCTCCTAACATTTATAGACTCTTATAATGAATATATTTATTACTGTGATGATTATAACAGTAAGACTTATATAAATAGAATTAAAAATCCTTTGGCAGGTGATAAGTATAATTTAGAAAATTTTACTAGAATAGAATCAGATGCTCAATTTAAGCAGTATGAAAATTTTATTTTTAATTTTTATAACTATGCTGGTTTGCATCTTGGTGAAAAAATCGATGGAAACGATCAAGGCGAATTTAAACTTTGGTTGCCTAAATAATTATGAGCGATACTATAGATGGTCGTGGTAGTGAAGACCAAAAGATACTTTTTGAATATTTAAAACAAATATATCCAAATCAGAAAATTTATTATGAATTTTTAATTCATGATCTTAATATTAGATTAGATCTCTACTTACCTTATTTAGGTTTAGCCATAGAGTACGATGGAAGACAACATACAGAATTTGTTGCACATTTTCATAAAGATCTTTTAGGTTTTGAAGTATCTAAATTTCAAGATAAAAAGAAAAATTCTTATTTAACAGATAAAGGCATTAAACTTTTAAGAATTAATTATAACAATATGGTTAAGAATTGTGATGAGTTAATTGAAAGAATTAACTCATTGCCTGATTTAGGTATTGATTATGAAATTTTAGAAGAGCTAAATGTTAATAAAAAAAATAAATTAAAAAAACAAAGTGAACAAAGAAAAGATTATTATAAAAAACTTAAAAAGGAAAAAAAGAGTTAATGATTTCTTATTTAACTAAAAGAAATGGTAGAAAAGTAAAATTTCAACCAGAACGTTTAAATAAGCTCGCAAATTGGGCGACTGACCAGCGGCTGTGATTGGTCTATCATTGCTTTAGAAGGTATTAAAAAACTTCCAGAAGAATGTACAGTTCAAGAGCTAATGCAAGCTCTAATTTCTGCTTGTATTGATAGACAAACAGAAGCTTATTTAAAAGTTGCTGGTAAACTCTATGTTGCAGATTTATACAAAAGAGTTTTTGGATCAGATTTAATACCTCATTTAGCAGATCATATTGCTAACATGCAAAGTCTTAATAAGTATAGACATTGGAATTATACTGAAGATGAAATTAATATCATCAATGGCTATTTGCAGCATGATACAGATTTTCAATTATCTGTTAATCAGATTAAACAATATGAAATTAAATATTTTATTAAAGATGTAATTTTAAACAAGACTTACGAAACTCCTCAATTCTTATATGCTCGTATAGCTATGACAATTATGGAGGACGAGCCTAATCGTTTAGAAGAAATTAAAAATTATATTGCTGCTTTAAATAATAAAGACTTAAGTTTGCCTTCTCCTAATTTAGAATATATAGGTACACCTAAAGCTACTGCTACTTCTTGCTGCCTATGGACTGCTGAAGATACTGCTCAGAGTATTAGTGCTAATCACCATATAGGTGAAATAATGACACTTGCTTCTGCAGGGTTAGGTAACAACTTGCGTATTCGTTCTATTGGTGACGGTGTTCGTGGTAATAGCTTGAAACATTTGGGAAAACTAGGTTATTACAGAGTTTCTCAAGCTATTACAAAATCTAGTAAACAAGGTAATAGAGGTGGTGCACAAACTACTTACTTTACTTGTTTTGATCCAGAAGCCTTTGATATTATACGTGCAAGAAATCCTACTACACCTGACTCTAAAAAAGTAGATGGTATTGATTATTGTATTATGTATAACGAGTTTTTTGCTGAAAAAGTAAAGCTAGGTGAAGACTGGATGCTTATTAGTATCAAAGATGCACCTGACTTAGAAGAATCTTTTTATAGTAAAGATTTAGAGATCTTTAAAACCTTATATAATAAATATTATAAAGATCCTAAAGTACCTAAACAAATAGTTAAAGCTAGAGAACTTGCTCTTTCATTTTTAAAGCAAGAATATGAAACTGGCCGTTTTTATGATATGAATATTCATGAAACAAACTACCATACTCCTCTAAGAGAACCTATTTATAGTTCAAATTTATGTCTTGAAATTTGTTTAAATACTAAAGCATTCCATGATATACAAGCACTGTTTGAACAAAAATCTAGTGAATATATTTATGTCACAACAGATTTAAATACTTTAGCTATTTACAAAGATCCTGAGTTACCTGTTACAACATATACAGGAACTGTTAAGGCTTGTGAATTAAAAGTAAATGATATTATAATTACACCTAATGGTAGTACTTCTAAAGTTGTTAAAGTTCAGACTAAAAACGAAATTGCATTATGTAATATTGCAGCAATAAATTTGCATCGTGATTTTACTGATGAAGAATACTTCAGTGTAGCTCGTTTTGCTTTGATGACTATTAATTGGGTAATTAGAAATAGTACTTATGCGTTTCCTAATTTAGAATATACAGCTAAAAAGCGTATGTCTGCTGGTGTTGGTATTGGTAATCTTGCATATGAATTAGCAAGAAATAATAAATATTACACATCTAAGTCTGGTAAACAGCATATACATTTTATTGCTGAACGTCATTACTATATGCTACTTAAAGCATCTTTAGAGTTAAGTAAGACTCAAGGTAAAGCTGAGTGGATGGATAAAACCTTATTTCCAGAAGGTTGGACTCCTCTTGATACGTACAATAAAAATGTAGATAGTATTGTAGAAACTAAGTTATATTATGATTGGGATACTTTACGCCAAGAAGTAATTGATAATGGTGGTATTGCTAACTCTACTTTATGTGCACACATGCCTATGGAAAGTAGTGCTCAAACTCTAAATGCTGCTAACTCTGTATATCCTATAAGAGCTGGTGTTGTTGTTAAAGGCGATGGTGGTAATAAGAATATTTCTATACCTCCTGGTTGGACTGAGCTTCAATATATTTATGAGTTTGCTTACGATATACCTCATAAAGATTTAGTAGAATGTTATGCACTGTTACAAAAATGGTGTGATCAGGCAATTAGTGCAGATTATTATTTAGATTTTACATCTGAAAATGCTGCATCTATTACTTCTGAAAAACAAATGCTTACTAACTTTTTAATAAGAGCTAAGTATGGTACTAAAACAAAATATTATACAAATTCAAAAACACAAAATGATAATGAAGATGCTACCGAGCTAACCGCTGGTTGTTCTGGTGGTGGTTGTTCATTATAAAAACTTACGTAGGATACTTATGGATATAAACTTAAATACTGCTTTAGTTTACAATAGAGATAATAATGTGTGGGAACAAGGAGAGCCTAAATTATTTTTAGGCCAACCTTTAGGCTTATTTGATAGTATAAATGTAGCACACCCTAAGCTAAGAGAATTCTATAATAGACAAAAGCAAATTGATTGGAAAGAAGATGAAGTAGATCTTGGCCAAGATATTATTGATATGCAAAAAGCAGCTAAAGCTACTATTGATATTATGGTCCATAATTTATCTTATCAATGGGAAGTAGATAGTAAAGCTGTTAAATCTTTTGCTGTATTACTAGCTCCTTTTATTACAGATAATCAATTTTGGCATGCTCAATTAAAGTGTGGTGAAATTGAAGGTTTACATGCAAATACTTATGCAGAAGTTGTAAGACAATGTATTCCTGATCCTAATATTATTTTTAGAAGTATTAAAAATAATAAACAGATTATGGATCGATCTAATACTATTACCAAGGCATTAGAAGATCTTGCATTAGCAGGTCTACAATATACTGCAGGTATTATACCTAATGATCAAAAACTCTATAATAGAGTTTTTGTAGGTTATATTGCTATGTACTTACTTGAGCGTTGTCAATTTACTACTTCATTTTCTAGCACTTTTATTACTGCTGAAAATGGGGATTTCCAAGGTATTTGTAAACTTGTTCAAAAGATTGCTATAGATGAAATTACTGTACATGCTCCTATGGGTGCTTATGTAATTACTTCTTCAATTATGCAAGATGCAAGAGCACAAGTTGCTATGACAGATTGTCATAAACAAATTAAAAATATGGTAGAAGATATTCGTAAATCTGAACATAGATGGGCTAAATATATCTTTAGCGAAGGTCGTAGAATTGTAGGATTGAATGCTGATTTAAACTGTGATTTTGCTGATTTTAATATTTGGGAAGCTGAGCAAGTTCTTGGATTAACAAGTTTGCCAAAACCTTCTAATCCTTTAACATTTATGAATCATTGGTTTAATATTGATTCTACTCAAGTAGCACAACAAGAAGCTGACAATACAAATTATGCTAAAATTTTTGTTTCAAATGATCTAAAAGATACTGATATCTTAGAATTTTAATGCAACTAAAATTTTAAACTAAAAAATAAACAGATAAAATACAAAGAAAAAATATGCAGAAAAACACAAGTCAAGTTGTTGGAAAAACACAATGTCCTAGATGTGCCTCCAAAGGCAATGATAATTCTAAAGATAATTTAGTTCTTTATGCTGATAAAGGCCGGACATTGTTTTGCGTGTGGTTACACTAGATTATCAACAACTTATAAAAAAGAACACGGTTTAGAAGAGATAGTAATTAAAGATGAGCGGACCATTTAGCCTAGAATTATGGAATAATATAAAAACTCAAAGTACATATAAAACAAATAACTTTCGAGGAATAAAAGATGAGACAACAAAAACTTTTGGTGTCTTACACTCTTTTGATGAAAAAGGCAATTTAGAAAAACAATATTATCCTTTAACAAAAAAGAGTAATCTTGTTGGTGTAAAATGGCGCGACAAAGATAAAAACTTTTCAAGTAGAGGCGTTAGTGATAGTACTTGTGATTTGTTTGGTCAAGAAGTTTTTAGAACTTCACCTTGTAATAGTATTATTATTGCAAGTGGAGAATTAGATGCTTTATCTATTTGGCAAATGATGTCAGAATACTCTGCTAAATCTGGTTCGAAATATGAAACTACTCCTGTAGTTTCAGCAATCGTGGGAGAGTCTGGTGCTCTTAAACAGTATCAACATAACTACGATTTTTTAAATAAATTTGATAAAATTTATATTTGTCCAGATCAAGATACTGCAGGACTAGAAGCACTTCATAAAGTTGCTAAAGTACTACCAAAAAATAAATTGTTTGTTATTGAACTTCCTAAAAAAGATGCAAACGTGATGCTTGAAAAAGGATTACAACAAGAATTTATTTCAAGATTTTTTAAGGCAAAAGCTTACAGTCCTGCTGGTATTTTAGGATCAGATGTACTCTATGATAAAATCTTAGAGCGTGCACTTATTCCTAAAATTAGATTTCCAGAGTTTTTAGATCCATTAAATAGAATGTTAGCTGGTGGTATTCCTCTTGGATACATCGTTAACATCATGGCTGGTTCAGGCTCACGGAAAATCTACAGTTGTTAATGAATTTATTATTTATCATTTACAACAAAAGCTTTACAAAGTTGGTGTATTATCTCTTGAAGCTGAAGCTGGTGAGTATGGTGAGAATTTACTTTCTCGTCAAATTGGTAGAAAGCTTTCTCTTATTGAAGATCCACAAGAAAAATATGATTATTTAAATACTGATTTTGTTAAAGAAACTGCAGATCAATTATTTAAAGCAGAAGACGGAAGTCCAGCTTTTTATTTAATTGATGATCGCGGAGACTTTGATTCAATAGAATCAAAAATTGAAGAACTCATTATTGCTTGTGGTGTACAAATTATTGTTATTGACGTTTTGTCAGATGTATTTGCTGGTGAAGGAATTGACTTCCAAGAAAAATTTATGAAATGGCAAAAGTCAATGGTAAAAGGTTATCCTATTATTTTTGTAAATATTATTCACAGTAGAAAAACTTCTGGTCAACAACAAGCTGCCTCAAATGGTGGTATGTTGAGTGAGGAAGATATGGCTGGCTCTAGCTCTCAATATAAGAGTGCTGGGATTAATATTATTCTACAACGTGATAAGCTTGCTGAAGATCCTATTGAACGTGATACTATGTATGTACATCTACCTAAGAATCGTGCTGCTGGTGTTACTGGATTAGCTTGTAAACTTTATTACGATAATCCTAGTCATACTTTTTATGAATTAAATTATTATAAAGAATTATATCCTGAGAAATTTATAGAGGAATTTTAAATGTTACTAGGCGTATCTCCCATTTTAAAAGAAAGATGCAAAAATTTTACACCTGTTGCTTGTATAATAGCTACAGTTTTTAATAAAAATAAAAAACATAGAAATATTTTAGGAGATATTAAAAAAACTCTTATGATTTCTTATGATAAACAAGATGAAGACTTAATTGTAAATATAGACTCTTGGGAATTAATAAAAGAAGCTGATGGTACTTTTAATAAAGATATTGTAAATATTGATCAATGTTTAAACACTTTAGATATTTGTTATAAAACACCATTAAAAAAAGATGCTACTTTTAAAATAGTTTTTAAATTGTTATATGGAAGTTATGACTTTTATTATACATTATTAACAGACCAGGAATTTTAATGGTTAGACAAAAAGGTTCCGTAGGAGTAATTTTTCAATTTAAAGAGCAAGTTCAAAAGCAACAAATTGAAAAATTACCTCTAACATTTTATGCTACTGCAAGTTCTTCAAACTTGCCTCGGAAGTATAACAGAAATAAAAATAGTTGCTAGCTCTGCTAATAAACTTAAAATACAGAAAGTATTTATAAAACAATTAAGCGGAGATCTTGTTTCGGAATTTATATCCGAAAATACAATAACAATAAAATTTTTAAATTTAGATTTATCTAATAAAAAAATATTTAAATTAGATATTTTATTAATTGATGGAAGTTATTATTCTTCTCTTAAGGTGGTTGTTTATGAACGACCTAGTAATAGATCGTCTAGATTCTTTTTATCGCAACTTTATCCTTATCAACTACCTCCAGAATCTATCTTAACTTTTGTTAAGCCAAATTCTGGAGTTTTAAGACTTCCTTTTTTCAGTTTAGAGGCTAACCGAGAAACTTTTAGCCCTAGTTTAAATATAAATTCTGGAAATTTGAGAGTAGCTTTACAAACATATACTAATTATTCCGTAGAAAATTTTACAACAAATATGTTAATAGTTACTGGTGGTAATTTGAGAGCGTTACTTAGAACTCAATCACAAGGTATAGAAAACTTTAAAACAAATATGATGACAATTACTGGGGGCAATTTGAGAGTAGCTTTAGTTACACACAATTCTTCTTATGAAAACTTTAATACTAACTTTACAATTTTAGGAGGTTCTCTTGAAACCCAACCTTAACTTTACTGCAAGAATGGCAGGACATTTTACATTAAAAGCTACAAATATAAATACTGGTAAAGAACGAATTCTTGGAGATTTTCCTAATCTTATTTTAGATTCTGGTTTAAATAGAATTGGTTCTGGTTCTTATGCAGACAAGTGCGTTGTCCGGAACTGGAAATAGCACTCCAGTTGTATCTCAAACTATTCTTGATAACCAAACTGGAGTTTCATCCACTGTTAACGATACTTATGGATCAACAACTAGTAGCCCTTATTATGGATACAAAATATTTACTTTTAGATTTAATCAGGGTATTGCTGCAGGAAACATTAGTGAAATTGGTGTAGGTTGGTCTGGTACTACTCCTTTACAATTATTTAGTAGAACTTTAATTAAAGATATTAACGGAGATCCTACTACAATTACTGTGTTGGCGGATGAAACTCTAGATGTTATTTATGAGCTTCGACTTTACGCTCCTGAAACAGATTTAATTGTTTCAGGATTAGACTTTGGAGAATCTACTCATGACTTGACTATAAGATCTGCCCAAATATCAAGTGCCTATTGGAGCGGGTTTATAGGTAATTCAAAATTTACTTGGACAGACAATGGTTACGGCTACAATGGACCGTTAGGTCTTATTACTGGTCTTCCTAGTGGCGCTAGTGCCTATTTAGGTAACTATTCCGTAGTAGCAGCTGCTTATGTTCAAAATAGTAATAAAGCGTTAGGTCAACTCACGGTAGCTTTAAATAACGGAAATCTTTCTGGGGGTATCTCTGCTTTAACTGTGTTGACTTATTTAGGTGTTTACCAAGTAGGCTTTAATCCTCCTGTGTTAAAAACAGATCAAAAGATTTTTAAATTAGATCTTGAGCTTTCTTGGGGCAGATATGCTCCCTAATAACATACTAACTACTTCTATTTATGAAAAAGCTGAGTTTCTTACTCCTCTTGGAAATAACTTATTAGACTATGCATGGGGAGGCAGCGCTTTAAATGATGCCTCCCAAGGGCTGAATGTACAGCTTTGGACTGCTTTTTATGAAGGTGGAGTAATTAAAGTTAAAACTGATACTATATTACCTATTTCTATAATAACTGTTCCTTCTGTTACTAGCTTATCTCTAGCATTTAATCAAAGTATGCAAATTACTTTGGCATATGTTTCTAATGGGTTGCCTTATCTTTATTGGTACGATACACAAGTAGCAGCTCAAGTTACTACCCCACTATCACCTGATGTAGTTACTCCTAAAGTTTCTTTAGATGATAATCGAAATTCTCAAACTGGGTCTAGCGATATTATATTAGCTTATATTAAAGCTAACCAGTTATGCATGCGAGTACAACGTGATCGTTATACAGTAGAGTATATTTCCCCTGAAGTTTTACAAGCTGGGTCTATTTTAAAGCAAATAGGCATGTCCTCCACCTTAGCAAATGAATTACGTTTTCAATTTGAAGTATTTTAAAGAGTATATAAATTATGACAATTGATTCTACTATTGGCGTGGTATTTAATTACTCTAAGTATTATATATCAGAAAGTAATAAGTTTTATTTATATTATAAGACAGAATTAGATGTAGAGACCTCTTTACAAACTATAGAATTACTTACAACTCATGAAAATTTGTGGAGACTTTCTAAATGTCAAGAAAACCTATAAAATTAGAATTTAAATATAAAGAACAACAATTACCTGAAAATTTAAATTCTTTTTATGCTACAGGTACTGTAACTTATTTAGAAAATAATATTGTAGAATTAAAAATTGTAAGTACATCTTTAAATTTACAAAGAATTAAAGATGTAGCTATACAACAAATACGTGGAAATTTAATTGAAACATTTGATTATTTAAATGTTTATACCATACAGTTTGAAAATATAGATTCTGAAAATATTAAAGTTTTTTTATTAACAATAACTTTAGTAAATAATATAGTTTATACACCTATTAAGTTAATAGTAGTCAATGCTTTAGAGAATGTTTGCGAAAACAGTATTAACTGGCATTCAGGTGATTCTGTTTTATGGCAAAGTAGCTCATGTGTTGAATCATTAAATTTTTTAAATAGCTACCTCTATGATAATATGGTAGATGAAGTAGCCCTAGATGATGGGATTATTTTAGTCACTGATACATAATTAATAAAAAAGTTGGAAATATATGACACAAGCAAGACAAATTAAAGATATTCCAGTGTTTAGTAGTATAACTCGGAACAGAAAAAATACCTACAGGTGGTAGAGGTGTTTTCACCACAACTGTAGATCAGATAAAAAACTACGTAGTAGATTCTATAATAACTTTATTTAATACTAAAGTAGATAAAGTTGCAGGTAAAAATTTATCTACTAATGATTTTACTACTGTTGAAAAAAATAAACTTACAGGTATTGCAAGTAATGCAACAAAAATAAATGTTTTAAAAGATTTACAAGATGTTTCAGACGCAAATCCTACTCAAGGCCAAGCACTAGTTTTTAACGGATCTAACTGGGAACCTGCTCAAGTGGCTTCGCCTAGTTCTCCAGATTTGTCTGGATACATGTTAAAATCTAATTATGATCCTAATAGTAATAATATTGTAAATGATTCTGAAAAATTAGGTAATAATTTACCTTCATTTTATACTAACAGAGCCAATCATACTGGTACACAATCTGTAACTACTTTGAGTGATTTTACTACCTCGACTGATTTTCGTATTAATTTAAAAATACAAGATCAAATTACCGATGGTGTTACTACTATAGCTCCTTCTCAGAATGCAGTTTTTGATGCATTACAAGCTAAACAAGCTACACTGATATCTGGAACTAATCTTAAAACTATAAATGGTACTAGTTTACTAGGCTCTGGTAATATAGTAATAACAAGTGAAACTACTGGTGCTACTAATTTATCTATTGTTCAAAATGCACTGTCTGTAGCTATATCGTCAGACACAGGTTCAGATGTTACTATAGCGCAAGCTACTAGTACTTCAGCAGGTGTTTTATCTAGTACTGATAAAACCAAATTAGATACTATTGCAGTGAATGCAACAGCTAATAGCACTGATGCACAATTAAGAAGTAGAAGTACACATACAGGTACTCAAGCTATTAGTACAATTACAGGTTTAGATACTGCATTGTCTGGTAAACAAGCTACTTTAGTTTCTGGTACTGATATTAAAACTATTAACAATCAGAGCTTACTAGGGTCAGGTAATATTTTAATAGAAGGTTCTGGTGGATCTTCTGATGCTTTAACAACTACATTGTCTGGTTTAAATACTGCATTAACAGGCAAAGTAGTTTCGACAGATACAATTTTAAGTGCTTTTGGTAAAACTCAAAAACAACTTGATACTTTATTTACATATATACAACCTCATACAGATTCGAATATTGTTGATGTAGGTGGTGGTAATCCTTATCCTTTTGATGTTTCAGATGGTACTTTATATACAACAAATACTATTATTACTTTAGCTTCTGGCTACTATAGAATAGCAATAGCTTCTAGTGCGCCCCCTGTAGGCGAGAGTACTTTATCGAGTCATAAAACGAGAGTTATTACTACTCAATCAGCTGAGGTAATTATAGAAGTTTCAGGTATTTCTCAAAATACTGCACAACCTTCTATAAATATTTCCGAGATATCTCGTCCAATAGATCCTGAAATACTTCAAAATAATGGAAATGCATCAAAAGGTTGGACATCTGAGAGTACTCTTCAATACATATTTCAAGGTGCAGATGATATCAACAATGGAGTTGAAGTATCTGCTAACTATCTATCTAGTTATCCAACTGCAAGAGGTACTAGTAGTGGAGTTTTAGTTATTACTAAAATTATACATATTGTTAATCCTACAGAAGTAGAATTAACAGTTTCAAATAACAGTAGTTTGAATTCTTCTAATTATGTGTTACCTTTAGAAAGTACAGGTTTTGTTTGGATTAGAGAAGTACAACCGACATGATTTTAATAAACAAATTAACAAATAAATATAAAATAGGTAATAGCTAGATGGCACAAAATAATAAATCAGGCACTTCTTCAAATATTTCAGACTATTCGCTAAAAGAAATTCCTTTTTCTGCAGTTATAACTGCAGAAAAAGATTATCAAATACAAATTTTAGAAGGTGACGGAGAGTCTTTAAATTATATTTCTGGATATAAACTAAGCTTAACTTCCTCTGAAAAAAATATAAAAAATATAAAAAGCGTAAGTTGGAGACAAAATTACGGAACTCCTGTAAATGTTTACCAAGAAGATTTAAATTTTATTTTTACTGCAGTTGATTCTTCTTTAGTAAAAATAACTGCAGAAGTTACACCTTATATTGGAGAAAAATATTTTACAAGTATATTAATAAAACCTAATATTTATAATCCTGTGTCTCCTAGTTTTTGTGAGGGTGCTTCAGATAGGTTACAAATTAATAAAGAAATTCATGAAGGAGATTATTTTGATATTTATGAGACTCAATCGAATGATCTGGGATTACACTATTTGGCAGGTGGGTTTTTTAATTATAACATGACATACCCTACTCTTTATAGAAATTTGGCTTTAAATTCAGACATTATTATAGATTACTTCGGAGTTATTCAAAATTTTGGAGAAGAGACAAAAAAGCTATCTGTTGAAAGAGACCTCAACCCGCCCAACATAGAATCATAATTTAATTACAGGAATTTAATAATATATGTCTTATTATCAAGCAATTAGTCAAAACACAATACCAGAAGTTCGCTCTAATTTATACGCATTACCTAGCAATGCTCAAGTGTCGTTGACGATTGACGTTACAACGGAGCAAGCATAATGACGACTGTTAACTCAACACTCACAGTTGCCGAGCTTTTTGACAGCGGCTACCAAGCAGTACTCAACCCATCCGCTCATACCGGCATTGAAGTCTGGCTCAACATCGACGGATCAGGCAGTTCCGTCGCAGTTTATTGGCAAAATGATCAATACCCTGCCGACCCTGCAGCACTCGTCAGCCATCTCAATAGCGAATTTAATAGCGCAAACAGCAGCGCACTCGGTATCGCCAGCAACGACCCGAATCATCTGGCATTTGTTTTACTGCCTGATGGCCGACTACAAATCAGCTCTCCCAGTGCATTTCACCTACCGGTCTACCCATCGGTAACCGTCTGGCCAGACTACTCGTCAGCTGACGACACCGACCTCCGCGCTGAACTGCAATTCAACACCGGCTGGTTCATGCCCAACACAGAACCAGAAGACCCAGAACCCGAGGAAGAAACAGGAGATTTAATTTCACATAATCCCTTTAATAATTTAAGCGTATTGTCAGCCCCAAATAAGTTAACTTTTTGTTTAACACCAACAACAAACAAAACAGCTTTATTAGATTTATATTCAGGTACTCTTATAGAAACTACTTCTACTCTTCAGTTTATTTCTTCTTCAATGGGTTATACATATTTTTGTTATTATATTAAAGGTTCTGAGGTAAATTTTAATATTCAAGTTCCTACATCAAATACTTTTCTTTCTCAAAAGCAATATTTTGAATTAGAAAATATTTCAGTATTTTCTTTATCAGCTTACTCATCAGAAGATGATTTGGAAGTAAGATTAGTAAATCATCTTGGTATGGAACAATTTTTAACTACTTTTCCAGGCGATATTTTAGCAGTAAGTTTCAATAATAATATTTTAAGTATAACTAATGGCAATAATGCTACCATTAGCACACAATTATTATACGATTATACTTTTTTAAACTTTTTTTTAACTTGTAGTACTTATTCTCTTACTCAGAGTTATCCGTTGGCTGATATAAATATTTCGTTTGATTCTAGTGTTCAAATATTTCCAAGAACTACTACTCATACTGTTGATATTGGCGCTCAGTGAAATAAGAATAATTCATGATAAAAAATATAAACTCAGATAAGTATAAAAACATATTTGTTATTGGTGATTTACATGGCAATTTTGAATTGCTAATGAAAAAACTAAGGTCAGTTTCTTTTAATATAGAAACTGACCTTTTAATTTCTGTCGGAGATTTAGTAGATAGAGGTCCTGCTTCTGTTAGTTGTTTAAATCTTTTAAGCAAACCTTGGTTTGCAGCTGTTAGAGGAAATCATGAACAATTTATTATTGAGTATGCAGAAGCAACAGATTCTTTTAAAAAAAATAGTAATGCTAGACTACATCTAATAAATGGTGGAGAATGGTTCTATGATTTAAGTGATTACGACCAAAGTCATGCTTATACATTAGTTAAAGATTTGCCTTATATAATAACTACTACTATTAATAATGAATTAATTGGTTTTATACATGCAGATATTCCAGCAGAAGATTGGAATATTATTGTAAGTAATTTACATAAAGATTACGTAACTCAACAATTAATTTGGGGTCGTACAAAAATTAGTAATAACGATAACACTACAATAAAAAATATAGATAAAATATATTTAGGTCACACTATATTAAGAGAACCTAAACAACTTGGCAACTGTTATTATATAGATACTGGTGCCTACTATTACAATAATTTAACTATTTTAAAAATTAAGTAATTTACTTTTTGAACAAACTAAGTAAAATTTACAAGGAATAATATGACATTTAAAAGAATTTTATTTGATATTGAAACAAATAATTTGTTAGCAAATATGCTAGATTATACTAGCATGCCATATAAATTAAAAAATGAAGCAAGACTTTGGTGTATTGCTTTTTTTAATTTAGATAATAGAAAAGAAAAAATTACAATCAGATTAAATGAATGTACAAAAGAAAGACTTTTTGAAATATTTAAAAATGTAGAAGAAATAGCTGGTCATAATATTGTTGACTTTGACTTACCTGCATTACAATTATTTGGGCTAATAAATTATACAATAGGATATCCAGGTCAACCACATATACTAAATGGTAAACCTGTTAAAATTACTGATACATTAATTTGGTCACAGCTTTTAAATCCTGATCGTTTTGGCGGACATAGCTTAGCTAATCTATCTAAAGACAATTTTGAAAGTAAAAGTCGACACGAAGACTTTAGTCAGTATAGTATTGAACTTGAACAATACATGGAACAAGATTGTATTGCAAACATGGAAGTTTACGATCAATTAATAGAAGAAAAAGGTACTTGGAATTATACGAAAGCTTATGATCAAGAACTTAAACTTATTGATCTTAATTTAAAACAATCACATTTTGGTTTTTATTTTGATGAAGAATTAGCTAAAAAACATATTGTAGACTTAGATGATAAATTAAAAACTATTTATGATCATGTTAATCCTTTGTTACCTCCAAAACCTTTAAATAAAGGTGAAAAAGATCATTATACTTTACCAAAAAGCCAAGTTAAAAAAAATCTAGATTTGTCTGCAAATCTTATAAAGTTTGCAGACAAAGTAGGTGCTACTTTAGATCACGATAAAAGAACTATAACTTTTAATAATGTAACTTATAATTTACCTTTTGAAGATACTCCTTTATTAGATAAAATTCCTGCTACAGTCGATGATTTAGATCACTTAAAAGGTTATTTATTAGACTTAGGTTGGAATCCTTTAGAATGGAAAGAAAGAGATCTAACTAAAGACTCTAAAAAAGTTAAACTTGTTGGTGATAAACTTGTTGCTACTATTAAACGTTATGTAGATAGTACTTTAAATGGTCCTTATAAAAATTATAGACTTAAGTTACTAGAGATTGAAGATGCAACTACTTTAGAAGAATATTTATTACACAAATGTTCTATTAGTGGGCAAGTACGTGTACCTGTTTCTCCTGCTATTCGTGTAGGTACTAATAAAGAGTTATGTCCTAATTTAGAAAAGCTTGGAGAAGTTGCAAGTTTTGTAGAAGATGTTACTAAGTATTTGACTTACAAACATAGACGTAACTCTATTGCCGGTGGCAAAGAAGACGAAGATGGTGAACCAATGACTGGTTACTTATCTCTTATTCGAGAAGATGGTCGTGTTCCTACTCCAGCTTTTACTATGGGTGCTGCTAGCTTTAGATACAAGCATAGTAAAGTAGCAAACATTCCTCGTATTAGTTCTATATATGGACACGAACTAAGAAGTCTTTTTGGATGTGGTAAAAATTTTATACAGATTGGTGCTGACTTTGCCAGCCTTGAAGCTCGTATTCAAGGTCATTATGTATTTAACTATAACACTGGTAAAGAGCTTGCTGAAGCACTTGTAGCTGAAAAACCTAATGATATTCATTGTTTATCTGCCGATACTGAAATCTTAACTAAAAAAGGTTGGAAACTATTTTCAGAAATTAATACTGAAACAATGGTTGCTCAGTGGCATAAACATAATCAATCAATTACTTATACTTTTCCTCAAGAAATTATTTGTAATGAAGAATATCAAGGTGATATGGTTTCAGTAGAAGGTGATCGTCTTTCTATTCTAATGACACCTAATCATAGAAATATTGTATTAAATACTGATGGTAAATATGAAGAAGTTCTTGCAATAGATCTTAATAATGAATCAGGAGTAATACCTACTCATGGCTTATTATATAATAACAATATTTACTATGAGCACAGTGCTCCTGGAATTTATGAAAAATTTGTAGATTTTGCAAAATCTAATCCTGATCTTTATAATAAAGTTATAAAAACTAAAAGTGGTATGGTTTTACAATCAGAATCTTTTAAAATTATAGAAGAACTTCAAACTAATCTTTTGTGGTGTAATACTCAAGCTTTAATTATAGAAAAACAAATTTATAAAAAAGCCAGAGATAAAGATAAAATTACTATTTATCAAACTATTATTCCTGCAAAAAATCCTAATTTAAAAGGATCTGATTTAAAGCATACAACTATTAAAAAAGTTTCTTATTCTGGTGCAGTTTACTGTGTTAGAGTAAGTTCTACTTTTATTGTATGCAGAAGAAACGGTAAGATTTTTGTTACTGGTAATAGTTTAAATGCTCAAAAATTGAACATTACTAGAGATGCTGCTAAATCTTTTAGTTATGCAACTATGTATGGAGCAGCACCAGAAAAACTTGCAAAAATGTTATCTGTATCTGTTAAAGAAGCAGAACTATTGTATGAAAAATATTGGGATGCTGTACCTGCATTAAAAGATCTTAAAGAAAAAATAGAAAATTATTGGATTAAAACTGGTAAAAAAGATTTTCTTTTAGGTATAGATGGGCGTAAGCTAAGAGCTAGAAGTAAGCACAGTCTTATTAATTTGCTTTTTCAATCTGCTGGTGCTATAATGTGTAAATACTCTGTTGTTTACATGTGTCAAAAACTTGAAGAACAAAATCTTTTAGGCAATCCATTTACAGATTCTGTAGATGATCCTAAAGTATTTTTAATGATAGTATACCATAAACAAAATTGTGGCTTTGTGGAGTGATCCACATCGAAAACCTTTTTAATTGACTGGGAAGCTAAGTTATGTTATTATAAATAATGTGTTTATACACATGAAATACAATTTCATAATATGCCAATCAGCAGCAAAGAGTTAAAAAATGAATAAAAAAGAATTTGGTGATAAATATACTATATTTGAAAATGGAGACATTTATAATAAATATAATAAAAAATTATCACCCGTAGATAACGGAAGAGGTTACTTAATTGTTAATGTAAAGATTAACGGTAAAAGAACTTGTAAGGCTATTCACCGATTATTAGGTGAATGTTTTATAGAAAATCCTTGTAATTATACAGATATCAATCATATTGATGGTAACAGACAAAATAATGCTTTATCTAATCTTGAGTGGTGTACTCACGGTTACAATATAAAGCATTCCTACAATTTAAATAACAGAACCGCAGTTGGTTCTAATAATGCAAATTGTAAGTATTCTGAGTCAATTGTAATAGAAATCTGTGAATTGTTATCTCAAGGTTTTACGTCAGCAAGTATTAGAGATTTAGGTTATCCTTATACTCTTGTTAGACAAATAAAACAAAGAAAAAATTGGAAACATATTTCTAATAATTACATTTTTTAATTAATGTTCACAGACTATTTGTAAATAAAAACAACACCTATGTGTTTGGAGATTTAATGAAAATATTAAAAGAAGATAGAGATTTAGTTATCTCTATGATTTTTGGTGACGGATATCTTAATCCTCAAGGATACTTAAGTATCCGCCATACTATGAAAAATAAAGATTATGTTGAGTGGAAGTATCAACTCTTAAAGTCTAAATTTAATACAACAATCCCTTATTATGTTAGTAATAATGGGTATGGAGCATATGAACTTAGAACTAAAACATATAGATTTATTAAATTGTATAGAAAAGTAATCTACGGAACAGGTAAGAAAAAAATAAGCAATTTTAAATTGCTTAATAAGCTTACTCCTCTAGGCTTAGCAATTTGGTATATGGATGATGGTAGTCTCTCTCAAAAAAAGAGAGGTGGCGTAGTTTATGCCAATGAGTTAAGATTGTGTACTTATCTTTCTAAAGAAGAGAATCAAATTATAATTGATTACTTTAAAAACCATTGGGATATTAAATTTAATCAAGTTGCTAACAAAGGGCTTTATTATTTATCCTGTGGAACGAAAGAAGCTAGAAAGTTTTTAGCTATAGTCCGTCCCTATGTTTTAGAAGTTGAATCTATGCATTATAAACTTAATATTAAAAATTAAATCTGACTATCGAGGCACATCTTATAAACTAAGATGAATGTAGTAGAGTAGGGTAGCAAGTATATGGCTATTCGAAATGGAAGGCACCTTATTTTAAGGTGATGATATAGTCGAGTCCCGGTACGAAAGTCCGGAGAAGGTGTTGCGACCTTCGTAATGAAACGGACGAGATTCAGCTAGCAGCATCACCTTCTCTTCTTAAAATACATAAATTTTATGGAGAAGAGGATGCGTTAGTTAAATACAATAAGACTTTGAATAATATTCAAGTTCAATTAAAAAATCCTCTTTTAGATGATGAAGAAATTAACTTAATTAAAAAAGAGAAAAAATCTTTAGTACATCCTGGAGAAATTCAAGCACTTGATTTTAAATCTCAAATTAATAGCACTAGTGATATTGGACATAAAGATGATTACTATTATGTTACTGAAAACAATGTTGCTATAGATGCTTTTGAATATGGTATTAAGAGAGCTGTAGAAGAATTTAAATTAAATGTAGATTTAGGTATTGCTTGGAATACCGGATTAAATTGGGCAGAAACTCATTAATGGTTACTAAACAAAAATTACCTAAAGCTACAGAACCAATTCCTACTTCTGAAATTATATCAAAATATAAACTTATTGATTTACTTAATTGGTATAATAATAATGAATATATTAATTTAGAAGATTTAAAAGGATACTTTGCAGCTTATTTGAAACATAATAATTTAAATGAAAATTTAGCTAAACTTGTAAACAACTATCATCCAATGTTAGTTGTTTCAAGGCTTTTGTTTTTAGGTTGGCAACTTGAAGATAGTACAGTTATACAATTTAAAAACTATTTAACTAGTTTGCAAATTACTATTGATAAGCAACAAAAAATAAAAAAAGAAGTTATACTAGAAGATAAAAAACCTGTAGTATCTACAGATTATTCTGAATGTTATAACTCTTTAGATATGTATATTGACTCAAAATATTATGAAAGCAAAAATGTATTTTTATATAATTTTGAAACTCAAGCATTGAAAATTAATGCTTGCATTTCTTATTTAGATGAGTTAATATTAAGTACTGAAAATGATTTTAAAAATCAAGGTCACGATAGACAAAGTTATAAAAAGCTTATGTCAATTTTGAATGAACTAAAAGATCATTATGTTAAATCAAAAAACAGTACATTAAAACCAGTTAGAAAAGTAAATAAAAATACAATGGTTAAATCTGTTAAGTATCAAATTAAAAAATTTGGAACTGCAGATAAATTCTACATACCTCTAAATACTGTTGGTAAAAAGAAGTTATTTGTCTATGATGAATCTAAACAATTGTTACTTTGTTTTTACAGTGCTACAGGTTTTACATACAGCGGTACAACACTTAAAGATTTTACTGATAAGAGTGTTTGTACTAAAATTAAAGATGAATCTATTTTAACTAATAGTCTTAGCGCATTAAATGAAATCTTTACTAAAGCTAAGCTAGTAAAGCCAGTCCCTAGTGGACGATTTAATGAAACTATGGTTATTTTAGCTTTTTCATAAAATTATCAGTATTCATTTATAAATATTTCCACCGAATTAAGCACGGAATAAAATTTGCTTATAAATTATTGGAGTCCTTAAATGGCTAAATTACCTAAAGAATACATTGATGGCGTATATTTTTATTACACAGCAATTGCAAAACCTGGTTTTAAATTTGATTCAAAAACTGAACAAGAATATAAAACTACAGTAGTTCTTTCAAAAGAACAAGCAAAAGAGTTCAAAAAACGTAAGTTAAACAAAACTATCAAAGAAGTTGATACTGCAGAATTTGAACAAAAATACAAAAGTGCTCCTCCTTATCCTGATCAGGATGAACAGTACTTTTTTACTGTTGCTCAAAATGTAAATAAAATGGATGGTACACCACTACCAGATTTCTTACGTCCTCGTGCTTATCATAAAGTCGAAGAAGGTAATGTTGATATTACTGATCAAGAAATTGCAAATGGTAGCTTTGGTAAACTACGTTACTCGCAGATGGAAGGTAAGAACGGTATTTCTATTAAATTAGATGCAATTCTATTGACCGAATTTATTCCTTACGTTAGTGCAAGTAAAGACGATTGGGCTGATGCAGTAGTTAACAAACCTGCAGCAAAAGTACAGGAAGCTGTACAACCAACACGTCCTTCAGCAGTCAGTGTTCCACCTACTTACTCGAAAGACGAAGTAGAAGACGATCTACCATTCTAAGTAGATTGTATAACTCAGAGTCCTTTTGTAAAATACAAAAGGACTCTTTTATTTATAAGGTATCAAAATGAAAATTGAGAGAAATCCTAATTTTGTATTTAACAATATTAGTATAAATACTATTGGTGATCCGCACTTAGGTAGACAATTTAAAAATAGTGTACCGAAAAATCGTTTAAATGACAGAGAACTTTTTGTTCAACAAACTTTTATAGATTTATTAAATCCTAAAGTATTACCAGATTATATAATAATCATGGGAGATTTACTTGACAAAACTACAGTTAAAAATTCTGATGTTTTATTTGCTATAAAATCATTAGAAGAAGCAGTTAAAAAGAATACAAAAACTCATTATATACTTTTAGCAGGTAATCATGATCTTGTTAAAGATAAAACTATAAAAAGTAGTTTTGATATTATTGTTCAATATTTTTTAACTAATTGTTTTAGTAATTTTGATATTGTTTTAGATAAAATACTAGTTAAAAATATTGATGAATCTTCTTTAATATTTGTACCTTACAATCCTTTTATTAATTTAAATTTAGATTTGTCTATTTTAAATAAAAATAAGATAGCTTTTGGACATTGGGAGATTACTGATTTTTCAGCTATAGGTGGAACTTCTAATTTAAATCATTCTCATATTCCTGAAGATATTCTAACTAACTGTGATTTAATTGTTAGTGGTCATGAACATAAACCTACATACTATAAAAAAACTAAAACTTTAGTTACTGGTTCTATGCAACCTTATGCCCACGGCGAACAGTTAGAAGACGAACTGCTTTATATTACACATTCATTAGATAAAGTTAAACTCAATTTAGCTACAGATATAAATTATTACTGTAATAGTAATCTTCGTATTTTAATAGATTCTGATCAAGAGCCTATTAAAAATCTTAATTGCTTTAGCTTAACTTATTTATACAATAAGTTTGTTAAAAAAGAAGATATTGTTATTGAAGAAAATGTAGATGTAGCTACTGAGATACAAAGTAATTCTACAAGTATGCCTTTATCTTTTAATACATTAGTTTTAAATAGATTAGTTTTATTAAAAGAAGAAAATGAAGATTTAACAAATTATTTACAAGATTGTTTTTTAAATAAATCTTATGATAACTGGAGTTATGAAAATTAATCAAGTATTACAAAGTATCAATTTAAAGAACTTCTTTACTCATAAAGATACAACTATAGAATTTAAATCAGGATTAAACTATATTGTAGGTCCAGAAGGATCTGGAAAATCTTTGATTTTAGAAGCTATAGCTTTTTGTTTTTTTGGTACAGTAGCTTTAAGAGATGTTGCCGCTTCTTATAAACAATCAGAAGCAACTTTAATATTTAATTATTTAAATAAAGAATTTAAAATTGTTAGAAAAGTTAATGATGCAATACTTTATTTAAAAGATAATAATTTATGGACTAAAGTTGTAGTTGGTACTACTCCTGTTAATCAACAAATTATTAATTTATTTGGATATGATTACAGTATTTTTATACTTAGCAACTATTGCCAACAAGGTGAATTGCAGTCATTTTCTAAAATGACTCCTGCTAAGAAAATTGCTTTTATTGATAAAGTTAGTGGTATTGATGATGCTAAAGAGTTTATCAAATTTTTAGAAGATCGTAAGAAATTCTTAAAATCAGAAATAACTACTACGTCAAGATATGTTATAGAGCCAGTATTTAGTTCTGATATTTCTTTTTTAACTGTAGATATTGATGATATTCTTTCAGATTTAGAAATAAAAAAACAATCACTACTAAGTCACAGTATAAATAGAATTACACTTGAAAATAATTTATTAAAATTAAAAAATAATTTATCTACCTTTATTTTACAAAATAAAAAAACAAATACTGTATATAATCAAATGTTACTTGATTACAATAACAGTGTAGAACAGATTAAAAAAGATCATTGTGACTATATTATTAAAGTAATACAATTAGCTAGTGTTCAAAAAGAAATTCATAAAATTGAAACAACTAATTATATTGAAGATTTTAATACAAAAGATACTGTAGAAGATTTAGAAACGTATATAGCTAATGTTGCCTATAATAAAAAAGTAGAAACTAAATTACAACTGTTAAAAAGTCAAGTAGCAGAGTGTCCAAATTGTGCTCATAGTTTTTCTATAGCACATAAAGAACTTGAAGCTTACCAATTAATTGGTACAGATAAGATAGACCTTCCAAAAAAACATAAACTGCCTGAAGAACTTTTGTATTTTTTAAAAAATATTCAACCTGAATACAAATTATTAAAAAACAATGAAAGTATTTTACTTGCTGATTTAAACAAATTTAAAAGTTATTTTAAAAATTTTGAAAAAATAACTCCTGCAGAGTTTTCACATAGTATTGAAAAATACATACAAGAAGTAAATAGTTTTACGCAGTTAAAATTCCAGTATGAAGTTGAAATTGAAAATCTGCAAAATGAAATTGAGCAACAAGTTGAAAGTAATACTCATCAAATTTCAAATGAAATTAGTGAAGAAATTTATAAGTACACTAAAATTAAAACAGAAATTGAAATTTATAAAAAATCTAAAGAGTTGTATGATAAAGCTTCAGCTTCGTTAGCTAAGTTAAAAACAGAATTTGATTTTATTACTAAAGTAATTACTCAAGCTACTGAAGATACTTTTAAAATTAAACAAGCTGCAATTCCTTTAATTAATTATCATGCTTCAGTCTTAGTAAACAATATGACAGATAGTGTTATAAGTAAAGTAACTATTACTGACTCTTATGATATACTGGTTAACAATAAAAATATAAATGTATGTTGTGGATCTGAAAAAGACACTGCTTCTTTAGCTTTTAGATTGTCTTTAGGTAATTCAATTATTCTTGGAATGTTACCTTTATTTTTAGGAGATGAGATAGATGCAGCCAGTAAGATGGAACGCTCTGTTTTAATGACTGAAGTTTTACAAAATATGTCAGATCTTGGTTATCAAGTTTTGCTAATAACTCATAAAGATACATCAAATTTTGAAAACTGTAATATAATTGATTTACAACAGGTTGTTTAATATGATTTTTTATTTTACTCTAAATATAGATGTACTTAATGCTGAACTAGACATCATTGATCCTTTAGTAGATTATCCTAAAGATTTGTTGCAAAATGCAATAGGTGATAAAGTAGAACTTTTGTTTGAGTATGACAGTTCTTTAAATACTTGTGTGTTAGTAACAAGTAATAAGCAATTAGTTATTAATTCTGATTCAAATTTTACTGTAGATTATAACCCTTTAAGGATATTAAAAAATGATTGATTTTGTTAACGAAGTATTTGTTGTTGAAAATAACAGTAAATTTTATTTTCTGTTTAAGCAAAACACGTCTGTGATTGATTTATATGGTGTGTTTATTAAGCTATTAGACTCAGATTATTATACAGTATTTAAAAACAAAATTATTTTTAAAGAAGATACTTATATTACTGTGGAATCTTTATTAGATTATTACACTATTTTTGAAGATAGTGTTAATTTTAAATTAACGCAAACAGGTAGTACTTTTAAATATCTTGCTGAACAAAAAACTAATATTTATGAATATGCTTTTAAACTGATTCACGTAAATTTAAAAGAATACTCTGAACATTTTTTTGATGTCAGTATTCTCAATACTGAAAAATGTTATTTTATACCTATTCCTAATAGAAAAATTATAAATATAAGAACAGAAAATTTTAATAATTTTAAAGATAAAACATTTATAGAGTTTTTAAAATTGCACAAAGTAGACTTTGTAAATGTAATGTTAGACAATGATAATAAACTAGAATTTGTTTTGACATTAAGCATAGCAAACTTAGAGTATAATGTTTTAGATACAACAAAACTGTTATTAAATTATAATTTAGAAAATTACTCTTTACCTATTTGGTATCCAAAAAAACCATTTTCTAATTTGACAAATAAAGAGTTTAAAAGATTTATTAAATTAAATTTTGACTTAACTTCTCAAAGAATAAATATAGTACAAACAGAAGATAATATCGATTTTTTTGTAACTAGAAGAAGTATTTATGGAACAAAGTAAGAAGTATAATGTAACAGGATCAGTTAAAACACTTCCTGATTTAGACTTGATAACAAAAACAGATAGCTTACTTACAGATTTAGCTTACGATTATTATCCAACTACCTATCAATTCTCAGATTTTAAAAATATTGTTTTACTTAAAAATTTTACAGAATTAGATAGAAGTCCTGTTTACTCAGACTTCTGGCCACATACTAAAGAAGGTATTGACCAGTGTTTTATATTCTTAGTTAATTTTTATAAAGACTTAGATACAAATTTGACAAGATTAAAAGACAAAAAAAATGACCCTATGTTTATCAGATTTATCTGTAAGATAGGGTCATTTACTACTCCACAACATTGGCAGCTTTTAATTAGAAACTGGAATCGTGGTTTTAGTTTTGCAATAGCTAGATATTATAAAAATGCACATTTAACATACAGTTTTGATGCTATAAGTTATTTGGCTTATTTTGATATGTTTTTTTCAAATTATTTATACTACGCTATAGGTAGATCAGATCAATATTTATCAGAAAGTCTGGCAGACATTGATCTCCGTTGTGAACAGCAATATAGATTAGAACAATTAAATCCAAATTATCTTTTAAATACTTTAGTAGTAGAGTAAAGTTGATTTAAATTTTGTTCTAGTTTAATGCCTAATTCATTTTCAATAAGTGTTATCCAAGCTTGAAAAGTAGAAACATTTACTCTATTATCAACAGCTACTTTAGTTTTTTCTAATTCTACTTTTAGATTTTGTAACTCTTCTTTTAGACTTTTAATTTCTAAATATAATTCATTTTTGTTTTGAATTAAAGGCATTATTCTATAAGCAATTTTAATGTAACTGTTTGTTGCTGGTACATTGTTAATTATAATAAATTTTTCACCTAATTCAGCAAAATCTACAATAGGTGTTAGCTCAGTTTCAGAACTATCTACCTCATTTATTAAAAATATTTTGACACTGCCACTTAAATACTCTTCTAGTACTTCGTATAGACTGTTACTATTGTCTAGTATTTTTATTGTTTCTGTTTTTTGCATGTTATAATCCTTTTATAATTATTCTGCTGATGTATGGTATAGTTGTTTTGTTTAAAGATTTCATCGTTGCTTTTAATTGTAAAGTTTTTACAAACAATTTATTGTTTAAACTTTCAATAAAACAACTATAATCATTTACATTTGTGTATAGCAAATTGTAAGATTTTTTTAAATCTAAGTTATTTAAACTAACATAGTAGCCGATAGAATCTTCTCTTATTTCTTTATCTATTTTAGAAATATAGATTCTGCTTGCTATTGTATTTAGATAATTTAGATTTAAATTAGATATATTACTTAAGTTATTTACAGCTACTATTTCTGTAATACCTTTTGTAAGTAATATATTGTCACTCTCTAGAAGCTTATTATTAATATATAAGCTATCTCCTATGTTGAGTAAACACCCTTGTTTACTAATTACAACATCCTCTTCTATAACAATAAACAAATTAGCATTAGTTATTTGTAAATTGTTTTCTAAATAAACAGTCTTTGTGTATCTATCAATAATTGAACTATCTATATAAAATCTAAAATCATTTTCATTTAGTTTTGTAGGTATAGTTAATTGTTGCATATTTAACAGACTTTGTTTATTACTTTTAACAACATTTTGAAGATTTTCTGAAATTCTAAAGTTATTGGAATTACTTATTTTTTCATAATTTTGTTCATTTATTTTTAAAAAATACTCTATCTCTACTTCTGACTTATCTTCGTTATTATCACAAATATCTAACGAGATGTACTCTAATTCTTTGTTAATATCTATTTGTACTGATTCGTACAAAGTTTCATCCGTTATAATTTTATTTGTTACACTAATATTATCAATGTAAATTTTCTTGTTTACTTCAGAAGTTTTGAATAGTTTTATTGAAAATAAATTTTCATTATTTATAGGAAGTATAACAGATTTTTTAAGCTGTTTCTCGATAACAAGTTTATTGTTTTCTAATACTTCTATAATCTGGTGTTCTTTAAAATTTAAAATCAAAGATACACCTTTATTAGTATACTCACTCACGTCTAAATCTAAAACTAAAAAGTTTGTTGTTATGTCTATACTTATATTTTTTAACTCATTAATTGCTTCTTGAGAATATTGTTTTAGATTCAGATTAACAGTATTACTAATAATATTCTTAGTTGTTAGATGCGTACCTTCGGTAATCTTTTCTTTATTACTTATTCCAAGTATTACATTATTAACTATTTTTGTAGTTGTATTTACAGTGCTATACGTTTTATTTAATGGAATATTTGTTGTATAAATATACCCTGCAAAGTTTCTTTCGCCTACTATCGCCTTTCTTAAAGAAGTTAATGCTGTGTTTAATTCAGTTGTTAAGCTTATTAAATCTTCTGGAAGTTTATTCTTTATTTTTGCAATAATATTGTTTGTTGTCTCTATTTTACTATGTCTTTCTTCTATCTTATCTAATTGTTCTACTACATAATTATTTAAAACATATTTAGAATACAAATCTTCTGGTCTTGGTTTATATAAATCTTTTGTAAAAAGTCTGTTAATATTCATAGCTATCTTCTAAAGTAATTAAGTTAAGTTTAGGATTTTCGATACTTTGTTGACTTTCATTTGGAATGTTTTCTTCTTCTATCTGATATGTGTACACAACACTTTCATTATCATTTGTAATTAATGTATTTGTGTTACTGTATTCATTACTTAAAGCTTGTTTCATTTCAGTACCTTTGTAATAAGTAGTACTGTGCTTATAAGTAATTTCTATATTTTTAATATTATCAGAAGAGTATAATATTCCTTTTTCATAATCTACAGAAAATAATCCATTTCTTTTACTAGTATTTTTACTTGTGTAAGTAATGTAAGTAAAAGTATTAGTTGCTGTTTTTTTATTAGGGTTTATTTTTAGTATTGTATCACTTCCGACTTTAGTAATAAAGTAAGAGCCTTCTACATCTAAATCTACTTCTTTGTAAACTTGTTTAAGAAACAAAGAAGTATTTCCAGAGAATACTATAGTATTCTCTTGGGGTATTTCATTCAATACAAAGACGTTAGAATTTTGAGCAAGTAATTGAGTTTTTACATCATTCAGTAAAAACTCAGTGTTACCATCTATAAATTCTACTTCTTTTAGAAATATATTACTCATGATTAATTGTACCTTCTGCATCATGCCTTAAGAAAGTCTTTTTAAACGTGGCTTTCCACAAGTATACATAGTTTAAATCATTGTTAGACTGTACATTTAATAATAAAGCTTTGTTTGTCTCGTTAATAGTTGCTGTAACTACTGCACTAGTATTACTAACACCGCTTATCATTTCTTCTACAATACTTGTACTAAGTAAATTAACTGTTTGTTTAGGATCTATAGTAGAAGTCCAATCTTGATAGCTACTAATAAGTAACTTGACTTTCCATACTCTAGTTTCTTCTGTACTATTATATTTACCTAATTGAGAAAGGCCGCTACCTTGCTTAACTTTAGAAACAATTACAGAACCTTCATAGTAAGTTAATCCATTAACTGGGACACTTAATGTATTTTCATAAGTGGTTTCATTTAAGGTTTGACCATTTAATGTTAAAACACTAGTTAAATTACTAGGAAATGTTCTTGTTTGTAATATGAATTCTACAGGTTCTGTTTCAATTACAGATTCTGGTTCTTTACTAACACGTATAGATGTTGCTGTTTCTTCTATTAAAATTCCATCTCCTGGAATAATAGTTCTAAAATATAATGTGCTTCCTAGTTTTTCTTTAAAAACGCTAGCTCTATCTACGGCTGTGCCTAAATTTAAGCCATTATTAATTCTTAAATCAATATTGTTTAGTAAAGCTGCCTCTGTAGCTGACGTGTAATAACGTCTATTTGGGTTAGTTGTTGATTCTGTTACGTCATTAGTTGTTAAACTAACACCACCTAAGTCAAAAGAAGATAGCTTTTCAAAACCAGTGCCTGTCCAGTAGTATTGACTTTTATCTGTCATATTAACATAAACAACATTTGACACACCAATAGCAGGTAAAGAAAATACAAAAATTGTACTTACGTTACTTGCAGGTAAATACACTGAAGGTATTTTTTCATTATTATCTAAAGGAGCAAATCCGTTAAGAGTGCCTCTTAACCCATTTATAGTATTATTTACAGTGCTTTGTATATTATGTGCACTAGTATCATCTTCATGTTCTGCTATTTTTAAATTAGTATAAGCCTTGTGACCATGTGGATCTGACAGACCATTATGAGAAGTCATCAGTTGACTAGCAAATACTCTGTCACCATGCGGATCTGGACTTTGACTGTGTACTAATACAGTATTATTTGTATAAGTTTTATGCCCATGTGCATCTACATCAATTAAATGATTGTTTAAAAGGCTATTAGTATAAGCACGATCACCGTGAGGGTCTGTGTTACTTAAATGATTTGCAATACTATTATTAATTCTTGTAGTAATATTTAAGTAATTTTCTAATATACTAATATT
>Ga0114982_1000254_pt1 | contig 29124 bp, 21 predicted proteins | sample Shrwel_input2_FT_FD_87183 | JGI IMG/M metagenome (GOLD analysis project Ga0114982, IMG submission 87183) | Subsurface microbial communities from deep shales in Ohio, USA - Utica-3 well 1 S input2 FT | ecosystem: Environmental > Aquatic > Deep subsurface > Shale gas/oil reservoir > Produced... | reverse complement strand
TACCCGGCCCGTAAAGCGGCGGCTATTGCGCCTGCCACCGCTACCCGCAGCGTTTAAACTACAGCCGGCCGCGCTTACAACAAGCGTTGCCGGCTGCTGATATAACCGGCATAAAAAATCAGTAGTACCCCGGCGCCCCAGCCAAGCGTGACGGGTTCTTGCCAGAACAAATAACCAAATAAACCGGCAAACACAATACTGCTGTAAGTCCAGATGCCAATTTCACTGGCGGGCGCTAACGAATAAGCTTTGGTCATCGCCATTTGACCAGCCGCAGCCAGCACGCCCATGCCGGCAAAAGCCAGCCAGGCGCTGTCGGGCAGCGGATTCCAGTAAAAGGGCACCGGCACAAAAGAAATAATGGCGGTTAATAATGAGAAATAAAACACAGTGCGGGCGGCCGGTTCAGTATCCGACATATACCGGATGGTGGTTTTGGTTTGTGCCACTAAAATGGCCGAGCATAAGCCAATCAATAAGATCACCGGACTGCCGAGCTCGCCAAGGGGCGGCAGGCCAAGGAAAACACCGCAAAAACCAAGCACTATCGCCAGCAAGGTCAGTGGGCCCGGCCGTTCTTTTAGCCAGAAATACGCGATCACCGGCACCACAAAAGGTGATAACAGCAGCACCAGCATGGCTTGCGCCAGCGGTAACTGGCCGATGATATAAAAGAAGCAATACATCGAGATAATGCCGGTGGTGGCACGGCTCAGGTGTAAATACCAGCGGCGGGTTTTCAGGATTTGTACGCCCTGCGTCAGGATCCAGGGGATCATCACTAACAGGGCAAAAAAGTTGCGGAAAAATACCACCTGAGCTTCGGAGGCATGCAGACTGCTCAGTTTGACCAGCGCACCAATGCCGACAAAACAGGCTTCAGCAAATAACAACAGCACCGCTGCCAGATATAAAGGTTTCATCCGTCTCGCTGATCAGAGGGTACAACAGGCGCGGATTTTAGCAGAGCTATGCCCGCTTGTCCGGTCTGCCTGGCTTTATTTTGTGCTGAACTGAGCTGTTTTTATGGTTAATTTTTTATAAATCAGTAGGTTGACTTCAGAAGGGGGGAGGTCGGACTCGACCGGCGCCAAGCGCCGGGCAGTCCGACACGTGGTGTCCAACGCTTGGCGTCCAACACTTGGTGTCCAACACTTGGCGTCCAACACGCTTCACAACAAAGTTTATTCAGCATCACTGTCGGATACCTGCTTGATTTACATGGCCGCTTCTTCGGCCAGCCGTGTTAACAGCTCAGCAGCTGGCATAGGTTTGCCAAATAAATAGCCCTGGATCAGAAAACACTGGCGCTGGCTGAAAAAGGCCAGTTGTTGTTCGGTTTCCACCCCTTCGGCGATGCAATACATGCCAAGGCTATTGGCCATGCTGAGCATGGCGTCAATAATGGTTTCATCATTGCTGTCGATACCAATGTCTTTGACAAAACTGCGGTCGATTTTAATGGCGTCAATCGGCAATTCTTTTAAGTATTTTAACGAAGAATAACCAGTGCCAAAATCATCCAGTGCCAGCTGAATTCCAAGTTCGCTCAGCGCCAGCATCGTCGCAATGGCACTTTGATGGTCTTCCATCAGCGCGCTTTCGGTCACTTCAAACTTCAGGCAACTGGCCGGTAAGGCAAATTTTTTCAGCAGGCTGGCGGTTTGTTCCGCCAAATCTTCCTGCTCCAGATGACGGGTGGATAAGTTCACCGACAGATAAATCGGATACCCCTGGTGATGCCAGTGCTGCAGATCGGCCAGTGCCCGTTCCAGTAGCTGCTGAGTCATCGGCACAATTAAGCGCAGATCTTCGGCCAGCGGGATAAATTCCGCCGGTGGCATCAGACCCTGCGCCGTTTGCCAGCGCATCAGTACTTCGGCGCCGACCATTTGCTGGCTGCGGCTGTCATACACCGGCTGATAATAATTGATAAATTCATTCTGACTAAAAGCACTGCGCAGCTGAGTTTCCCGCGCCAACTGCATATAGGCCTTTTCATTCATCTCATTGATAAAGAACTGAAAATTATTGCGGCCACTGTCTTTGGCGTGATACATCGCGACATCGGCATGTTTGAGTAATTCTTTGGCGTCGTTGGCATCTTCCGGATAAATGGCAATGCCGATACTGGGCGACACACTGACGGTATGAGCGCCCAGCTGCATCGGTTCGCCGATAGTTTTAATCATTTTGCGCGCCACATGGCTGATATTGTCGTTATTTTTATAGCCTTCGAGCAACACCACAAACTCGTCGCCGCCCAGTCGCGCTACTGAGTCCGTCAGCCGAAGGGTATCGGTCAGGCGTTTTGCCACTTTTTTCAGCAATTGGTCGCCAATATCATGGCCGAGGCTGTCATTGATTTGTTTGAATTTATCCAAATCAATAAAACACAGCGCCAGCGATCGGTGTTCGCGTTTGGCTTTTTCGATGCCGTGAAAAATCCGGTCCATCAGCAGGGCGCGGTTGGGCAGGCCGGTCAGCATATCGTAGCTGGCCAGATAACGCAGTTCTTCTTCCGCTTGCTTTTGCGCCGTGATATCGGTGAATACCAGCACAAAAAAATCGACCTGCAGATCATCACCCACCGCAGTGATATTGATCAGGGTAGGGCGCTCGGTACCGTCCGGCGTTTTCACCAGCTCTTCGCCTTGCCAGTGCTGATTGACGGTCATGGACGCCAGCATTTTGGTATAAAAACGCCGTCTGCTTAAACTGATCCCCAGCTCATGCGTTCTGGGGGTACTGAGATAATCGTCCATGTTGCCAAATACATCGCTAAATGACAGGTTGGCAGCAATCACCCGTTGTTCTAAATCTAACAACACCACCCAGTCGCGGGTTTGCTGGAACGCTTCGCCAAATAAGCGCGCTTTCTCTTTGGTGGCGCGGGTTTCGGTGATATTGCTGTAAGTCCCGAGTACCCGTTCAATTTTCTGGCTGTCTGACATTTCGGTGACTTTGCCAATATCACGAAACCACAGCCAGCCATTGGTTTTATGCTGCATCCGGTAGGTGTGATCAAAGCCTTTCTCCGGTGCACTGAGAAAACGTTGCCAGGCTTGTTGGTAGTTATCCCGATCATCCGGATGGATCAAAGACAAATGCTGTTGCATCGTCAGCGGATTCAGTTCTTCGTTATAACCGAGCATGCTGTGCACCCGCAGCGCATACATACTGTTTTTATTGGCATGCCATTCCCAGGCGCCGCTATCAACCGCTTCCAGCGCCTGTTTTAATCGTTGCTCACTGGCCTGCAGTTTTTTGTGCGCGTTGGCTAATAAGCGTTTCTGCCGGCTGCTGCTGCGTAACCACAACAGTAGCAACAGCAATGCCGCCGCAGTGTAGCTGCCAATCGCCAATGGTGAGCGCCAGGGCGCGGACGTGATGTGAATGCGGATACTGGCGGGTTTACTTTCGACGCCGGTCATCGGTGAAACGGCAATCACTTCAAAGGTGTAATCGCCAGGCTTGAGTTGTGGAAATACCACCGCAGGTACACTTTGTTCCGGATATTGCAGGTTTTGTGCGCCACTTAAGCTGAATTTGTAATTGAGTTTGCCGCTGTCGCGAAAATTCAGCGCGGAAAATTGGACTTCAATGCCCATGGCCTGATGACTGAAAGTAAAAGCCTGTCCAGTCACATCACCGAGGCTGTTACTGACCTTTTCATTCAGGGCATGGATCGACGTGATCACCACTTCCGGCGGGCTGGGTTCTTCCATCAGTTGTTCGGGGTCAAATAAAGTGATGCCGATATTGGTGGCGAAGACTAAATCACCGTTTTGCAGTTTGGCACTGGCACCATAGCTGAAATTATGGCTGGCCAGACCATCTTTTTTACTGAAGTGTTCGATGCGCAGGCTTTTGGTGTTGAGTCTGGATAGGCCATAGTTACCGGCAAACCACAAATGGCCGTGCTTATCAATCTGATTTGAAAAGACCATATTACTCAGGAGCTTATTATCATTATGGAAGTGATAACGCAGCACCAGTTCTTTGCTGTCAAAGCCCAGTAAACCAACACCCGGGAAAGTCAGCCATAACAGGCCTTGTGGATCGATACTGAATTTATCGGCATAGCGGTTCAGTCCCGGTTGATAATGCACGGTTTCAAAAATTTTATGCAAACTGCCGTCGCTGATTTGATAGACCCACAATTGATCGGCGGCGCTGAGCAGCATTTTATCCGGATTATCAGGCAATAAGCCTAAAAATCGTCCCGCCAGTTTGATCGGTAACACCTCGCGCAAACCTGGCAACGTTTTCAATTCCCCAGTGGCAGGCTGGTAATAATAATAATCTTCCAGATTATAAAACCATAAACCGCCTGCAGAGTCTTGCCAGTGACCCAACGCATTATCGGTCAGCACTGTCGCCTGACTGGGGTCTTGCAGCGGCGCTGGTAAAAATTGCTGACGCTGTGGTGAGAATAAAAACAGGCTGCTGCCTGTTCTGAGCCAGAGATTGCCAGCTGTGGCTGGAAATACCCGGTTGATCGAACTACCGAACTTAGCAGGCAGCTGTGGCGGGAACTGGATATCACTCACTGTGTTGCTGGCAGGATCCAGTTTTTTCAATGCCTGAAATCCACCCAGCCACACTTGACCGCTGGAATCTTCCGCCATCGTCAGCACAGCCCTGTTACTGATATTTGTGCTGTTATCGAGGTTGGCCGTGAGTTCCTGGCGTAAATCCAGATTGCGGAAGCTGGTACTGCGCGGGTGCCTGTAATAAGCACCGTCATCGCGACTGGCCAGCCATAACCCGCCATCTTCAGTTGCCACCATATCAACTATCAGTTCAGTGCTGATCTGTTGATTACTCTGACTGAACCGCCAGAGTAGTTCAGGTTGTGGTTGCGATTCTGTCCATTGAAATAAACCTTGCTGCGTGCCCAGCAACAGGTGCTGCTGGTGTTGCAGCAGCGTCATTACAGTCAGATCGGAAAATAGTAATTCCGCCACAGGCAAGGATGCTTGCTGCAGGTCTGCCAGCGGCAGTCGCAGCAGATTATTGCTGGTTGCAATATATAAATGTTGCTGCCACGGGTATAACTGGCGAACTGTGCTGTTGATCTGCGGGTTGTCAGCTGCGCCGAGTTCAATTTTCCGGCCGCTTTGTGACTGCAAATCAAACTGAAACAAGCCTTTATTACTGGCGATCAATAAGTGCTGCTGTTGCAGCCACAACTGCCGGATACGATTAAAACCCGGGCTGTCATCCGGCAACTGATAGATGGCGGTTAATGTGCTGGTTTGGATATCAAAGCGGTAGACGGTTTGATTGATCGCCAGCAGCAGATGTTTGTTATCAAGGCTAATGGCATCGTACAGCATCGGCTGTTCCGGCTGGTGTAAATTGGCAAGTTCCAGCACCAGGCGGGACTGGCCACTGGTTTTATCAATCTGAAATAAGCCAAGGTTGCTGGCGACCGCCCATAACTTGCCGGTGTTATCTTCGAACACAGTACCGAAATTAAGTTCGGTCATATCGTGCTCGCTGCTTTGGATCACCTGATTGCGGGTTGCATCAAAGCGGTTCAGGCCATTACTGGTGGCTATCCACAAAAATCCTTGCTTATCAAGGTATAACTTGTTGATGGTGCCGCGGGATAAGCCCTGTTCTGTGGTGAGTGGCACCAGCAAAGGCTGCAGCGCTGACGCAGATAGTAAAAAAGCTGGCAGCAACAGCAAGCAGGCCAGCAGGCTGTGCCGCGGATGCCGGCAGAGTGCATAGATGGAACTGATCAATAACAGCGTCTTGCTCACAAGGTATAAACCAGCAGTAATAACCAGACACTGGCTATCAGGATAAAACTGGCGATTTGGAGCTGGCGGCATAGGTTCAGCCATATTCTGATATCACTACTCTGTGGTTCTGTGGCGGGCCCGATCCGAACCCGCCGCTGTTTGTCGTTGCCGTAATACAATGGACCGGCTAAATTCCGGCCCAGCGCGGCACTACTGGCCGCCAATAACCAGCGTTGCGGTAACTGTAGTTGACCATCCTGGCTAAAACGGAAATACAACCAGCTTGCCCGCCACTGCCGTAATAACGCGATTAAAGTACCGCATATAACCACTGGAATAAAGCTCAGTAGCCGGACTAAACTGGCCGCAGGCTGGCCAAAGTGCTGAAACTGCGTAAGTTTCGGATTCCAGCATTGTTGCAGTTCCTGCAACAGCCGGTAAGCCAGTGCTGCCACACCGCCGCCGAGCATAAACCAGAACAAAACACTAAACCATTGTTTTGCAAAGCGCAAACTAAGAGTTTCGATACAAGCTTTACTGAGGCCAACGGCAGACATTTGTCGGGTTTGCCGCAATAGCATGGGCTGTAACTGATCACGGGCTAAATTCAGTTGTTGTTTGTCCAGACTTTGGCTAACGGCCAGTGCTTGTTGCCTTTGTTGCTGCCAATCCAGACAACAGTACAACAGCAACGCCTGCCACAATTCCGGCCATTGCGATAACTGCGCAAAAGCACTGGCCAGCGCCAACACAGGTAACCACAGCAACAGCAACGCCAGACTGCCTGATAACAGCAACTGCCCGGCAGAATAAGCCGGTTTATTGACTTTTTTCGCCATCGCGACCGCGACTAAGCGAAACAGTTGCAGTGGCTGATAGCTGGCTGGCAGTGGCAGCAAGGTGCTGAGCAGGATCATCAACAGCGCTAGTAAAGGCTGCTGCAACATGGGGTGTTGCAGCAGTTCCAGCCAGTTCACAGGCAGTGTCAGCAAAGGAGACTCAGCACTCGATTTGCTGCAATCTTGGCAATAAAGCCAATACCATAGCGCAGCTGTGACGGGACGCGACTTCAAGGTAAGCATCAAAAGAGGTTGGTGACTCTTTACCAGCGATATCGCTTAAACTGCGGATCACCACAAAGGGGGTGTTCAATTGATGACAGACCTGGGCAATCGCTGCACCTTCCATTTCCACTGCCAACATCGTTGGGAAAGTGGCCCGGGTGGCGGCAATCCTGGCTGGATCACACATAAACACGTCGCCTGTGGTGATGAGGCCGGTTTTAGTCTGGCAAAAGCCCAGGCTGTCGATACATTCTTGTGCCGCCTGGATTAACCGTGGATCAGCGCTGAATGCCGCCGGTAAACGCGGAACCTGGCCTGGTTCATAGCCAAAAGCCGTCACGTCCACGTCGTGATGACGCAGTTCGGTTGAAATAACAATATCACCAACCGCCAGTTCAGGATCAAAACCACCGGCAGAACCGGTATTGATCACACAATCAGGCTGGAACTGGCTGATCAGCAAGGTGGTGGCAATGGCTGAAGCCACTTTACCGATGCCACATTGCACCAATACCACCTCAGAGCCTTGCAACTGTCCGCGGTAAAATTCAAAACTGCCAAAACTAACTGTGCTGGCATTGCTCATTTGTTGTTTTAACAGAGCAACTTCCTGCTCCATCGCACCAATAATTCCGACCAGTTGCATAATGTTCATCCGCTATAAAAAGCGTCATTATACGAAGAGTCCGGTGTTTCTGCCGAGCTTTTTCTGTCAAAAAGCCCGGCCGCGCTGTGAAACAGTTGCCTCAGCTGCCAATATCGCAGGTTATTTAACGCACCGGCTGCACAGGCAGAGTGCCGGCCACTGTGTCGGTGAGCCGGCCTGATTGATAATCACGGATCGCTTGCTCAATTTCAGCTGCGGTGTTCATCACAAAAGGACCATATTGCACCACAGGTTCAGCCAGTGGGCGAGCGGCCAACAGCAGCAGCCGTACCGGCTGGTCGGCTTGCAACTGCAGACTGCTGCCACTTCCCAGGATGCCGGCCTGATGGCTTTTCAGTTGATGGCCCTGATAATTCAGTTCGCCTTCAAAGGGGTAGAGCAGCGCCTGGTGATCAGCAGGCAGTTGGATGCTTAACTGTTCAGCAGCCTTGAGTTGCAGATCCAGATAGAGCGGTGCAGTGCTCAGGCCCTGAATAGGTCCGGCATAGTGTTCACCGCTGCCTAGGTGCAAGTCACCCGCAATCAACACGGCTTTGCCGCCGCCTGGCAGCGTTAAATGTCGCAGTTGCTCCGGTGCTAAATCAACATAAGCCGGCGCTTTCATTTTTTCTGCCGCCGGTAAATTCAGCCACAATTGAAAACCACGCATCAGGCCATCTTGCTGCTGCGGCATTTCCGAATGAATAATACCGCGCCCGGCAGTCATCCATTGCACACCGCCGGATTTGAGCTGACCTATGTTGCCAAGATGATCCTGATGCTGCATATGGCCATCCAGCATATAAGTAACGGTTTCAAAACCGCGATGCGGATGGGCTGGAAAACCGGCCAGATAATCAGCCGGCTTGTCAGAACCAAAGCAGTCCAACATCAGAAATGGGTCCAGTCTTAATTGCTGAGTTAAACCCAGGCTGCGGAGAATTTTCACCCCAGCGCCATCCGACACTTGTTGTGCCGGAATGATTCTGATGAGGGGTCTGCTATTTTGTATGGCGTTCATCACATCTCACTTGAGCGACTATCGAGCTAAAGTGAGCAGTAAAACTGTTTTTCATCAAGCTGAACAGTGGAAAAAAACCATGCAAAGGTTCGAATAAATCGAATCAAGCCTACCAGGCTCATAACGGCAGTTGCTGTTGGCCACTGCCGGCGGTGGATGACTCCGCCAGCTGTTGTTGCTCATGCTGTAATAACCAGCTTTTCCGCCCCAGTCCGCCGGCATAACCCGTCAGGCGGCCATTGCCGGCGACCACCCGATGGCAGGGCAACACAATGGCAATTGGATTACGGCCATTAGCGGCGCCAACGGCCCGCACGGCGCCGGGGTTTTGTAATAAGTGTGCCAGCCAGCCGTAACTACAAAACCGGCCATAAGGTAACTGTGCCAGCAACTGCCAGACACTCCGCTGAAATTGGCTGCCAGTGGGCGCCAGCGTCAGCTGAAAATGCTGACGCTGGCCGGCAAAATATTGCTGTAATTGGGTGGTGGCCGCCAGCAGATGCTGTTCGGCGCTGCTGGCATTTGCCGCAAGGGTCGCAGTCGCTTTGCTGCTAAGCAAAGTGTCGGTGACATCAGTCAACGGCGGCGGTAGCGGCCATAATTCAGCGCTATCATTGAGCACTGTGCCTACCGCTTGCTGACGGGCAAGGTGTTGCTCTGCTGTCGCTGTTGGCGACAAAAACTGCAACTGACGGATCCCTGCGCTGCAGGCCACAATTTGCAGTGGGCCAAGTGGGGTGGCGAGTTGTCGTTGTTGCGCACTCTCTGCCGCCACAGGACTGGCAAAATACAAGGCGTGGCTGTTGTGGCCGGCTGCTTTTATTAATGGTGCTGTGCTCATGATCTGCACTCCGCTGTGGTCGTGGTTGCCTCAGTAGGCTCGCTAACGGCCTGTTGTTTGGCCGCTTTGGCCTTTGCGACTGCCTTTTGCGGTAAACTAAACCAAAGTTGTAAGGTGGCATAACTGCGCCAGGGCGCAAGTTGTGCTGGCGCAAAATCCGGGCTTTGCAGTTGCAAGGCTTTTTGTACCCCCAAATCGCCCGCTAACCAGATATCCGGATCGGCCAGGCCGCGCATTTTGCTATAAGCCACAGTCCAGGGGCCGATACCTTTTATTGGCAGCCACTGTGTTGGATCCGCCTCTGGCTGAGCCAATACCGCAGCAGCCAGCGCATGTAAGGTATCACGGCGGGCTTGTGGCACTTTTAGCATCTGTAAGTCACTGGCGAGCACTTGTTGCGGCGTGGGAAATAATTTCAGCTTGTGAGCTGTGTCAGGCAGCGGACTGCCGAGCGCTGTCAGCAAGCGGTTTAATTGGCTACGGGCGCCGGCCACACTCGCCTGCTGACCCAGTACGGCCCTGACCGCAGCTTCCCAACCGGACCAGAGTCCCGGAATGCGGATACCACTGGTTAACTGATTGCCAAATAACGGCGTGAGATGCTGTTCTATCGTCAGCAGATCGGCATCTAAGTCCAGTAAACGGCGAATTTGTGCCAGTACTTGGCTCAAACCGTCCGGGTAGGGCCAATACAGCTTTAATTGCAAACTGCAACTGTCCGGCAGTGGCGTGACTTCAAACCAGCCAGACCTGGCTGTTGCCGGATCCAGAGTGAGCAATGGCCAGCAGAATGTCCGGCCATAGCTTGGCCGCTCCGCCGCGGTTTGAACCCACTCCATGCCTTCCAGGCTACGCTGTTGCCAGAAGGCAATTAATAAGGGCCAATTGAGGGGTGGACGATAGGCAAGTTCAAGTGTCAGCATACTGCTGGCTCCCAAGGGGCGCCGACGCCTGATTTGGCTTGGGCTTAACTGTAATTGTTGTAAAAAAGCGGCGTTAAAACGTCTGATGCTGTGAAAGCCGGCCTGAAAGGCAATTGCTGTGATGCTCAAGTCGGTCTGATGCAATAAATATTTCGCCACTAACACTTGTTGGTATAACGCATATTGCAGCGGCGACACGCCTAAGTGCTTTTGAAACAATTTGCGTAAATAACGTTCGCTGATGCCAAGCCGGCTGGCTAGTTGTGCCTGATTGTCATGAATCAGCGCCCCTTGTGCAATCAGTTGTAAGGCCCGGCGCAAACTGGTTTCGCTACCAAGCCAGGCTGGCGAGCCCGGCGCGCTGTCAGGCCGGCAGCGCAGACAAGGCCGGAAACCGGCAGCGGCAGCACTGGCGGCGGTCGGATAATAACTCACTTGCGATTCGGCAGGTAACCGTGCCGGGCAGATCGGCCGGCAATAAATGCCGGTGCTGTTCACCCCGAGGTAAAACAAGCCATCAAAGCGTCGATCGCGGCTTAATCTGGCTTGCTGACAAATAATAAGACTGAGCATGACGCAACCCGCTAAATTTCGGATAGGGTTAGTTTAACAAGATAAAATCTGCCGGCTAGTCGGATCCGGCACTGAATGCTGCTGACGAGGCTTAGATATTTAAATCCACTTGCTGCATTAAGCCGGGCTGACCACTCTGCGTCAGATAGATCCCGCTGCGGGCAATTCTTCCGGTCAGTTGTTCCCCCTGATACAAGGCAAAAGGGGTGGCGGCAGACTGGGTGGAAAGGGCGCCGATTTGATAATCCGCCAATGTACGAAAACCAGTATCTGCCCGCCACAGCCCCAATTGCTGCCAACCAGCATCCTGGGCGTCGATAAAGCCGTTCTGGTCTTGATCCAGTGTTGCCAGTTCGGCAAAACCCTGACCCGTCGCCGGGCCAAAGAGCTCAAGCCCTGAGTTCAGTTGCCGATCCTGATTACGATCCTGCATCAGATAAAACTGACCTGAGGCTAAATCTGGTAACTGCTGGCGACCGCCATTGCCATAAAAATCGATAGCACTGCCGCTTGCTGCCAACTCGACCGGCGTCTGGTCTAAGCTCAGTACCAACGGATCCTGCAACGCCGCCTGTTGCCGTACGTTGTAGCTAAAGCGCTCTGACTGCATGGCAAAATCAAAAGACCACTGGATCAACTGACCATCATCTAATTGGGCTGCACCGGTAAAACTGGCTGTCACTTGCTGGTACTGGTAACTCCATTCTGCCACTGTGACTGTGCTGTTGTTATTCGATGCTGCCGGTTGGCTGGACATTTGCGCCTGCTCAGCCCACAGTTTTTCCGGCAATGATCCCTCAATCCAACTGAGTAATTTGCCACTATTGAGCTGCTCCAGAATTTTTTTGACTGCTCCGATACTCAGCAATGCGTTGAATGGTTGCAGCTCATCGTTCTGCTGCTCTTCATTTTGGCTGGCAGATACCGTAGACTCGGCGGGGTCTGCTGGTTGGGCACTAGCACTGGCCGCAGTGCGTTGTTCAACACGTCCCTGCTGGTTTATATGGTGTTCTGTTACTGCAAATTGTTGTTGCGCGGTATTGATGTTCATCACATAACTCCGGTGCAGATCAGTAAACTTCTCTGCTATCGGCAAGAGCTGGTTAAACTTTAGACAGGAGTGTCAATGTTAGAACAATTTTTTTTGCAGTTAAGCACTGAACCTGAATCAATCAGTTTTGCCCAGACCATCGCCCTGATTGATGCATGTTACGACTTTACGCCCACGGCCTTTAGCAATGGTGCCTTGCAGAACGCTGCCGGCGAAAATAACGGCTCCTGCAAAATTTTTGCTTTTGCCGCCATGCATCAGCTGTCAGCATCACAAACACTGCAGCTGTTTGGTGATTATTACCGGCTGGACGTTTTGCCGGATGTGAAAGGGCAGAATCACCAGAATATTCGTAATTTTATTCGTTCTGGTTGGGATGGCATTTGTTTTAGTGGCGAAGCCTTAACCGGTAAAATCAGCGACGCCGTCTGAATCAACAGACGGCAGCGTCAGAGCCCAACACTGGATTGCCATTGAAGAACGATGTTGTCAGTGCAATGACCACGGCAATTTAGTGTACGGGCTGATATTTATGGCATTTGCTCAACACGGATTCGACTTTTTTCGCCGAAAAAGGTTTGGCGATAAAACCACAAGCACCCGCCAGAATACTTTGCTGCACATTTTCCACTGTACTATGCGCCGTCATAATCACGACATTGGCACTTGGATTGATATCTTTGAGTTGCTTCAGTAAATTTTTTCCGTCGCAATCTGGCAACTCAATATCCAGAAATACCACATCTTGTTGTAACTGGCTGTAGCTACGAATGCCATGACTGCCATCCGAAGCTTCGCTGACTTTATCAATGCCTAATAACATCAGGGTTTGACGCAGATACTCACGAACTGAAGTGACGTCATCAATTATCAGTACTGAACAATCTGAATTCTTCATTGCCGGATCCTTTGGTCATTTTTCCATGTTCGATAATAGTTTTAGCGTTGTCAGCACCTGCTTTCAAGTTTATCCGCCTGTTTTCACCGCAGGATGACATCCTATTGATGCTGAAACAGTTGCTATATTAGCAAATTTTTAGCCTGGCACTGGCTAATTTTGTCACAAAAATAGCAGTGGTCACCGCAGAAGGCGGCTAGGGTATACCGTTTGAGCCGGGATCACCGGCGGTAAATGGCTGAAAATGAAGCTGAGTGCTGCTTTTGTGCGCAGTTGATTGATTGTGCCGTGTTTTTTGCTTTACCTTTGAGTTTGCTTTTGTATAATGGCGACTCCAACGCTAGGGGCATAGTTCCAATTGGTAGAACAGCGGTCTCCAAAACCGATGGTTGGGGGTTCGAATCCCTCTGCCCCTGCCACTTTTCACTTAGATGAAAAGCACCAGATGAATTCAGATCAGCAACAATTGTTGCAACTTCTTAAGATCCAACCTTATCAGCTGCATGCTGATTTTTGTGTGTTATCGCCGACACCGGCGGTCACTGTTGATCCGCAGCAAATCATGCCAACATTCGATCCGGCCCCAGCATCAATGGTGCTGGCTACGACCACAAATGTGTCTGACATGATGCTCACCACAGCGACCAGCCCGTTACCGCTTGATCCACAGTTGCAGCAATTAACGCAGGATATTTTGTTACTGCTGCAGACCGAGTATCCAAAGGCGCAATGGCAAGCTGCGGCGCAGTTTCAGCGTTGTCAGTGGCAGGGCGATCTGTTACAGACCCCTGAGCTGGCGGCACTGAGTAGCAGTTTTTATAAAAAGCAGCTTTGGCAGCAATTTATGCAACGACAGGATACGCCTGATGTCAGTGAACATTCGTCCAGCCACACCAACTGATATCGCCGCGATGCTGGATATCGAACAACAGGCCACCAGTCATCCCTGGACTCAGGCGCTGTTTGAAAGCTGTTTTGGTGAGCGTTATTTTAACTTTGTGTTACAACAAGAAACTAAAGTACTTGGCTTTTATATTGGTCAGTTTATCGCGGGAGAAGCCAGTCTGTTCGATTTAGCTGTCTTACCCACAGCACAAGGTCAGGGCTTTGGCCGATTGTTATTACAGCATTTTATTCAGCAGGCAGATCAGTTATCCGCCCTGGATTGCTGGCTGGAAGTGCGTGAATCTAATCAGAAAGCTATCCGGTTGTACCAGAGTGAAGGTTTTCATCAGACCGCAAAAAGAGCCAACTATTACCCAACGGCGACAGGCCACGAAGATGCCATTTTGATGGGCTTACCGCTGCGGATGGGATAACCCTGACCGGTTGGCGACTTCGTGTCGCCCGTTCCCGTCCCCATTGTCAATAAATTTTCCAACAACAACCTAACAATAGTCACCTAACTTGGTTTTTCTGTCAGTTTTTTTTCATATTAGAATTTATGCAACAATAAAACTGCATATTAAACATAGTGTTAATTATGTGGTTCGATTTTTGCTTAGTTCGGTACGGTTTTAGTAAGCGCATACATTTCCAGGAGGGTAGAGATGCAACTTAAAACTTTAGCTGTACTGAGTACTTTAGTCATGGCCACGCCAGTGTTGGCTGATCCGATCCATATTAATGTTGGTGCCGATTACGGTGGTAACAGTAATTATGTTGGTTCAACCAATTCTACCGGCTGGTTTACCGAAATGCAGTTTGCTTATAACTCTTATTCAGTTGTCAAGGATGTGGATGGAAACCGACAACTGAATACGGGCGATAAGGTTTTTTCAACCGGTGGTGTTAGTGGTCAAAATCCGCGGGGTGGTTTTGATTTTAACCGCGATTTTAACAGTAACTTTTTTACCGCTTTATTGCCTTCTCAAGCCGGTGGTGACGCCGATAATGATGGCCCAAGCAGTAATGGTTATAACACTGGCGGTTGGCAGATGACGTTAGGTTTTAACAATATGCAAGGTTCAGTGGTTAATTTTAATTTAATCAACTGGACCAGTGGCACCATCTCGTTATACATCACCAATACCAAAACTGAATGTCGTAATCGCAACGATAACAGCTGTTTGATCCGGATGTTTGATATGACGGTGACCAATGGTGGCGATATTGGTAATGGCACCTTAGTCAATGGTTATCTGGATAACTTTAACCTGACAGATACCATCAATGGCAGGTTTGCCGGCGATTTATTTGGCATGCAACAAGGCAATAGTTCGCGCTCATTTCTGGATATTTACAATGAAATGAATGGCAAAGGTAAAAAATCGGCTTTTAATTTTAAAATTGACCAGAACACTCAGGCGTTACCGGCTAATTTTGATTATGACGATGTCAACCAGCAGTTTGTCTTTGAAAAAGCAGCGCACAGCGGCCGTTTATCATTCCAGGTCAATGATGTTCCTGAACCAACTGGTCTGGCCCTGTTAGGTCTGGGTTTGGTGGGACTGGTATTTCGTCGTAAAGCACAAGCCTAAGCATAAATCTTAGTAACCACACTGTGAGGAGATATAGAGCTGTAATCTCCTTTACTGCACTTCGCAACTTTTGCACCTCAATAGCCTGTTGCTGTTGCAGCAGAGCAAGCCCATGAGCTATTGGCCAAAATCAGACGGTTGTTGTCGACATATTTTGCCAGTTTGCTTTGCATGAAGCGCTGTGCCAGCAGCCTGCTTCCTGCTATAATCGTCGCCATTTTGAACGACTCCCGCTGCGTCTGTGGTTGCAAACACTCAGGCGGCGTTAAATTATTGGATCCAAACACGCATGGCCTCTGCAGAATTTCTTCAAGAAGTGAATAAACGTCGCACTTTTGCGATTATCAGCCACCCCGATGCCGGTAAAACCACCATCACCGAAAAAGTGTTGTTATTTGGCCAACTCATCCAAAAAGCCGGTACCGTCAAAGGCAAAAAGTCAGGGCAATATGCCACCTCTGACTGGATGGAAATGGAAAAAGAGCGGGGCATCTCGGTCACCACTTCTGTGATGCAGTTTCCTTATGCCGATTGTTTGGTGAATTTATTAGATACGCCAGGTCACGAAGACTTCTCGGAAGATACCTATCGGACTTTGACGGCGGTGGATTCTTGTTTGATGGTGATCGACGGCGCCAAAGGCGTTGAAGATCGCACCATCAAGTTGATGGAAGTCACCCGGTTACGCGACACGCCCATTATCACGTTTATGAACAAAATGGACCGCGACATTCGTGATCCAATTGATTTGCTTGATGAAGTTGAAAGCGTACTAAAAATCGCCTGCGCGCCTATTACCTGGCCTATTGCCTCGGGCAAAGAATTTAAAGGCGTTTATCACATTCTGCGCGACGAAGTGATTTTTTATAAATCTGGTTTTGGCCATACCATCCAGGAGCTGGATGTGATCAAAGGCATTAACAACCCGGAGCTTGATGCCCGCATTGGCTATTATGCCGCTGATTTGCGTGAACAAATGGAACTGGTCAAAGGTGCCAGCCATGAGTTTGACCAAGAGCTGTTCTTAAAAGGCGAACTGACGCCGGTATTTTTTGGTACCGCTTTAGGCAACTTTGGTGTTGATCATATGCTGGATGGCCTGACCGACTGGGCACCAAAACCGCAACACCGTGGCACTACAGAGCGCACTGTCGAACCGACTGAAACGGGTTTCTCAGGTTTTGTGTTTAAAATTCAGGCCAATATGGACCCGAAACACCGTGACCGGGTGGCGTTTTTGCGCATTTGTTCCGGTAAATACGAAAAAGGCATGAAAATGCACCATGTCCGTATTGGCAAAGATATGCTGGTACCCCAGGCGCTGACATTCCTCGCTGGTGATCGCGAGCACGTTGAAGAAGCTTATCCTGGCGATATCATTGGTTTACATAATCATGGCACGATTCAGATTGGGGATACTTTTACCGCGGGCGAGAAATTTTCCTTTACCGGTATCCCAAACTTTGCCCCGGAATTATTCCGTCGCATCCGGCTGCGTGACCCACTGAAACAAAAGCAGTTACTGAAAGGTTTAGTGCAGTTATCAGAAGAAGGCGCGGTGCAGGTGTTCCGGCCGTTGGATAACAACGACTTAATCGTCGGCGCTGTCGGTATTCTGCAGTTTGATGTGGTGGTACACCGGTTAAAGTCTGAATATAACGTCGATGCGATTTACGAAAGTGTCAACGTCACCACCGCTCGCTGGGTTTATTCCGACGATGGCAAGGCGCTGGACGAATTCAAAAACAAAGCCAGCACCAACCTGGCGCTGGATGGCGGCGACAATTTAAGTTATTTAGCACCGACCATGGTGAACTTAAATCTGGCAATGGAACGTTATCCAAAAATGAAATTCCATAAAACTCGTGAACAAACTTTCGCGAGTAAGGGCAAATAATTTATGAATATCAAACAATTACTGTCTGACAAAACCAAAGCTGCCATGATTGCCGTTGGTTTACCGGCCGACACCAATACCGCCGTGACCCAAAGTACCAAACTGGAATTTGGCGATTATCAGATTAACGGTGCTATGGCGGCGGCAAAATTATTAAAAACCAATCCACGGGCTTTAGCAGAGCAGTTGCTGCAGCAGCTTGATCTGACGGAATTGGCAGAAAAAGTTGAAATCGCCGGTCCTGGTTTTATTAACGTGACGCTGCGCAAAGACTGGTTAGCGGCACAATTACAACCAGCTTTGCTGGATAGCCGGTTAGGTGTCAGCGCCAATACAGCACCACAGAAAGTGGTGGTGGATTATTCAGCGCCGAACTTAGCCAAAGAAATGCACGTCGGTCACCTGCGCTCCACCATTATTGGGGATGCCGTGGTGCGCGCCCTGGAGTTCTGGGGCGATGACGTGATCCGGCAAAACCATATGGGCGACTGGGGCACGCAGTTCGGCATGCTGATTGCGCATCTGGAAGACAAGCTGGCGGCTGGGGTAGATTTAGAAGCGGTGGCGCTGGCGGATTTAGAAGACTTTTACCGCGAAGCGAAAAAGCGTTTTGATGACGAAGCCGGTTTTGCCGACAAATCGCGCGATTACGTGGTGAAACTGCAAAGTGGTGACAGCCACTGCCAGAAACTGTGGCAGCTGTTTATCGACACTTCAGTCAAACACAGCGAAGAAGTCTATCGCACGCTGAATGTGACGCTTGGACACGAACATATTAAGCCGGAATCGGCTTATAACCCAATGTTGCAGCCGATTGTGGATGCGCTCAAAGCCAGTGGGCTGGCGGTGGAAGACCAAGGCGCCTTAGTGGTGTTTTTACAGGAATTAGCCGATAAAGAAGGCAACCCATCGCCTTTTATTATTCAAAAAACCGGCGGCGGTTTTTTATATGCCACCACCGATTTGGCGGCCTGCCAGTATCGCAGTCATGAACTGCAGGTGGACCGCATCATTATTTTCACCGATGCCCGTCAGGCATTGCACTTTAAACAAGTGGAACTGGTGGCACGCAAAGCTGACTTATTGCGCGACGAAACAGGCTACGAACATTGCCCGTTCGGCACTATGATGGGTGAAGATGGTAAACCTTTCAAAACCCGTACCGGCGGCACGGTGAAACTGGCCGAATTGCTGGAAGAAGCCGTCGTCAGAGCCAAAGCTGTGGTTGAGCAAAAATCGACTGAGCTGTCGGCCGATGAAATCGCTGAAGTGGCACGAAAAGTCGGTATTGGCGCAGTGAAATTTGCTGACTTGTCGAAAAACCGCACCTCGGATTACATTTTCAGCTGGGATTCGATGTTAAGTTTTGAAGGCGCCACCGCGCCTTACCTGCAATACGCTTACACCCGGGTGCGCAGTATTTTACGTCGGGCTGAAGTTGCCGCCGATTTTAATGCCACTTTAGTGCTGAGTGAAGTGCAGGAAAAACAACTGGCATTGAAAACACTGCAATTTGAAGAAACCTTGCAGCAAGTGATGAAAGATGCGCAGCCGAATTTGCTGTGTAACTATTTATATGAACTGGCCAGTTTGTATATGACTTTCTACGAAGCCTGCCCGATTTTAAAAGAAGGGACTGATCCTGCTGTGCGCGACAGTCGTTTAATGTTGAGCATTGGCGTATCCCGCTTGCTGGCGCAGGGACTTGACCTGCTCGGCATTGAAGTGATGGAACGGATGTAACCTGAAAAAAGCGCTGCGGCGCTTTTTTGTTAAGCACGGCACTGTGCCTGCACCTTCGATGCTACGTCTGGTGCAGAGCAAGCGCTTCAAAAGCAAAGCGTCACAAGTTCGGAGCAACTGATGAAAATTGACGATATTCGCCGCAGTTATGTCAAAGACAAACTGGATCTGGACAAATTAACCGCAGATCCCATCACGCAGTTTGAAAGCTGGCTAAAAGATGCGATTGCCGCCGAGCTGCCAGATCCAACCGCTATGTGTGTTGCCACTGTCGATGCCGATGGCCAGCCATCCCAGCGGTTAGTACTGCTCAAAGATGTCGGGCCAGCCGGTTTTGTGTTTTATACCAACCTTGGCAGTCGTAAAGCGCGCGAACTCTCTGGTAACCCTAAGGTATGTCTGCATTTTCCCTGGCATCCGCTGGAACGGCAGGTCATCGTGTACGGCACCGCCACTGAGCTGCCGGTCAGTCATGTGATGAAGTATTTTATGTCACGGCCGAAAGAAAGCCAGTTAGCGGCCTGGGCCTCTGAGCAAAGTCGCCCGGTGTCGACTCGTCAGGCGCTGCTGCAAAAGTTTGCTGAAATTAAACATAAATTTGAGCATGGTGAAATTCCGGTGCCTTCATTCTGGGGTGGTTTTCAGATCAAGCCGCATGCCATTGAATTTTGGCAAGGTGGCGAACATCGGTTACATGATCGTTTTATTTACCGGTTGCAAGCCGATGGCAGCTGGACTATCGAACGCTTGTGTCCATAACTGATGCAAAAGCGGCTGCTGTGATAGAGGACGGCTTGAGCGGACTCTATGACAGCCACTGTCATCTGGATTTGCCTGAGCTGGTGGATAGCTGGCAACTTTACTGGCAACAGGCGCAAAGCGTGGGGGTCCAGCGTTGTTTGATCCCAGCCGTCGCGCCTGAGTACTGGCCAAATTTACTACACTGGCGGCAACAACAACCGCAGTTTCGCATTGCGCTGGGTATTCACCCTTGGTGGGCGGCCAGGCAGTCGTTTGCGGTGATTGAGCTGTTAGCGCAGCAGTTGCAGCAGCATGGCGCTTTGATCAGTGCCGTTGGTGAAATCGGGCTGGATTTTGCCATCGATAGCAACAGTTTTAGTCAGCAACAACAGTTATTTAGCGCCCAGTTGGCGCTGGCAAAACGCTTTGATAAACCCTTGATTTTGCATCATCGAAAATCCATGGTGCAGTTACTGGCTGAGCTGAAACAACAGCAATTTAGCCAGGGTGGTATTTTGCATGCCTTTTCCGGTAGTCCTGAGCAGGGCAGGGAGTTTGTCAAACTTGGTTTTAAGCTGGGGATCGGTGGGACTATCACTTATGAGCGCTCAGGCAAAACCCAGCAAGCTGTGCGGCAATTGCCGCTGAGTGCTTTTGTGCTGGAAACCGATGCCCCAGCCATGCCACTTGCTGGTTTTCAGGGCCAGGTCAATACACCAGCACAGCTTCGCCGCGTTTTTGCCGCTTTTTGTCAGTTAAGGCCAGAACCACCGACTGACATCGCCCGGCAATTATGGTGCAATACAGTGCAGGTGCTGGGCGATGAAATGCAGTGACCTGCCTGGTCAATAACCGCGATCAGCCGCTAGTTTAAACAGCATTTTTTATATTTTTTACCACTGCCACAAGGACAGCTGTCATTGCGACTGACTGAAGCTTTAGCACTGGTGGCAGCTGCCGCAGCAGGCTGGGCGACATCAGGCAACTGCGTTGCTGTATCTGGCTCTGCTGGCGGCTGAAAGGCGACCCATTGTTGTAAAGACATCACCTCAAAATGGGTTCTGACCAAGCCTGAGGCCAATGGCTTTTCGCTACCAACCAACTGCCAGCGGCTGATTTCGCGAGTTTTGATGACGTCGGTATCCACTTTATTCTGCCGTAGCAACAACTGAAACGATGCTTTGAATTGCTCCAAACCAAAAGTGATACACCAGATGGCGATTTCGGCCAGCACAAATTTTTGCTGCCGTTTGGCTGCCAGAGTGATTGCTTGTTGCAGGACGTCGATGAGGCCCTCTTGATCAAAAGCCTGTTGTTGTTGTGTTGCCAGCTCCCACTGGGCAAATAACGCCGATAGCGCCGCCGCTTTGACATAAATACCGGCTTTGTCACTCAGCAGCAGTTGGTATAATGGCGCCTGCTGACCTGCCGCCAGAATATACGATATGGTTGCCAAGTCTTCAGTCATGGCATCGCCCAGGGTGTATTCCAGATCTGAGCCAAGCTCATCCGAGGTATCCACCCACTGAAAAAAAGCCTCAGCCTGCGTCAAATCAGCCACATCTGCAAGCAGCATCACGCCATAAAAAAGTAGTTGATACGCTTCATCCGTCAGCTCTTCTTCGGCCTGCATCCGCAGCATCAGCGCGCTGATCAACGGCCAAAATTCAGTCCACTGGTTTTTGGCCGCCAGCAAGGCTTCGGTTGGAAACAATAACTGTTCAGTAGCTGCCGACACCTGCTGTTCGGTGCTCAGTTGCCATACGATGTCTGCTAAGGATAAAGAGGTTGTCATTACAATCAATTCCAGTCAAATGCTGTGGTGCTGCCAAGGCCAGCCACAAAGAAGTCCGACAGTTTAACAGCTGCCGGCACAGGCGTCACTGCACGGCGAATGCAGCGCCTTTGGCCAGGTAAGTAACATTTTATTGAGTTTAAAGCGTGGAGCCGTTAACTTGGGACGTTAAATAAACACAACGGACAAGGAACAAAATGAAAAAAATAACGTTGAATTTGACGCTACTGCTACTGTCGCTGCTGCATTTGAGTCTGTGTGCGGCGACGAAATTTGGCAATATGGAAACCATCAGGCTGGAAAGCGGATTATTAAAGCAAAGCCGTCAACTGCTGGTCTTTTTGCCGGCGGATTATGCGACTTCCAGCCAGCTGTTCCCGGTGTTGTATATTACGGATGGTGACATCCAGGGCCCGCATACGGCGGGGACGATAGATTTTTTAGCTAAGTTTGAGCAAGCGCCGGCTATGATTGTGGTGGGTATTGTCAATCCACCTCAGAGTCGTACTGCAGAATTGACTTTAACGGCACAAAAAAACCTGCAAGCTGGCAGCCTGTCCGGGGCAGATCTTTTTCTTCGTCATGTTGAACAAGAGGTGATCCCCTTGATCAAAAGCCGTTATCGTACATCCGCTTACCAGGCTTTAGCAGGTACATCGCATGGTGGCCAATTTGCCATCAATGCCTTCGTGAAAAGTCCGGACTTATTCGATGGCGTGATTGCAATCAGTCCGTCTTTGTACTGGGATAATCAGCAACTGCTCGCAGTCGCCGAAACCGCACTGCAACAGCAAAAGTTGCAGGGGCGGTTATTTATTTCTATCGCTCAGGATCAGCCGATCATGACGGAAGCCTGGCAAAAGTTTGTCGACTTAACCGGGAAATATCCGAGTGCCAAGCTGGATGTGGCAGCCAAAGTGTTTACCGATGAAAGTCATGACTCCACCACTTTGGTGGGCCAATATTATGGCTTAAAGCATTTATTTCAACACTGGGCGATTCCGGATCAGCAGCAAACCCTGGCGGATTTACAGGCGATTTATCAAGCGCGCGCCACGTTAATTGGGGTGGTGCAGCCCATCCCGCAAGACAGAGCCAATGGTTATGGCCAGTGGCTGCAATATTCCAATCGCCAGCAGGAAGCGTTAGAACTGTTGCTGTGGAATCGGCAACACTATCCGCAATCCTTTGAAGCGCATAAGGCCTTAATCAACGCTTATTTATATTTTAAACGACCGGATGCGGCGCAAGCTGCGGTTGCAGATGCGAAAAAGTTATTGACCGGTCTTAATGCTGAGCAAAAAGCGGAACTCGCAACGTTGCTGGCGGCGCCATCGAATTAAGGTAGCACTTTTAACGTCCGGCAAGATTTGTTGTCCATTTGGCAGTAGAGCTGCGGCAGGAGCGGCGGGTTGGTGACCCACCCCCAGCTTCTTGCCATCAGGCAAAAAGGCTAGTCTGAACGGATCAGATGCAACTGCTGCTGTCGGTTATCAAGATAATGAAATTGCTGACCATCAAAATAACCATCTTCTTCCAGCATGATGCGGATGTCATTGCCCCATTGCGGCAGTGTTACTGCCACATTCAATTCAATTGAATAAGCCGTGTTCGGGTACAGCGGATAGTCGCCACTGCCGGCAATAGCCTGCTGATTGTCCCACATGCCGATGGTTGGTCCGGCGGCGTGACCATGATGACCAATAGGGTGGCTGTAAATGGTCGCTTTTAAGCCTTTGCTAGTTGCAGCCGCTAAGCTTTTTGCCAGCAACGCGTTGCCGGTTAAACCGGTCTGAAAGTTGCCGGTCAGGATCTCTTGCGCTTGATTGCCCAATTGCAGCGCTTGTGATAAATAGTCAGGTGCTTCAGTTTCGCCGGGCCGCAGTACATAAGCATGTTGTTGTTGATCAGAATTCAGTCTTAAATAACTGAGGCCAAAATCTACATGCAGTAAGTCGCCGGGCAGGATGATATTGTCCGATTGCACTGCACTAAAGGCTTTGATCTGGTCAAATTTGCCGGAACTCGGCCGCTGAATGGACACCGTCGGATGAAACCAGACCGGCAAACCAAGTTGAGTGCTTTGTTGCCGCAGCCACCAGACTACATCTTCAGTGCTGGTTTTACCCGGTGTCACCACCTGATTAGAAAAAGCCTGGGCAATCAGCTGATGGCCGATGGCTGTCAGTTGCCGGTAATGCGCAATTTCGGCCGGCAATCTGGTTTCCAGCCAGCCGACGGCTAATTTTTCGGCACTGACCAGTTTGCCGGACCATTCGGTCCCCAGTGCTTGCTGCAATAACTCCAGTTCGGTCGCCACCATGCCATCGGCGTGGCCAAAAGTCATCGATTGATTGATGCCAATCCGTTTGGGGTTTTTACTGCGGATCAGCTCGGCCAGCGCTTGCCATTGATCGGGTTGTTGCTCCACATCCCAGGCTTTTTTAAAGGCAGTACCAACATCATAACGCGCCACGGCATACTGTTCAGGCGCTTTGCCGGCGCCAGCATTGACGATCACCAGCATGGTGCGGCGGCGGGCTGACAACCAGGTGGATGGCAGCATAGTTTTCAGCACCGGATCTTCATTGTATTCACGTGAAATCAACAGCCACATATCGATGTTTTCGCGTTGCATCAGCATCGGCAGGATTTGCGTCAGCCTTTGTTGCAATAATGCATCGATCAGTTGGGCTTGCTCCCGCTCTGGCAGCACGCTAGCGCTCTGCGCTGCAGTCGCGGTTTGGGCGGCCAGTACCGCTGGACTGAAAGCCAGCGCCAGTGCAACACAGGCTTGTTTCATGATCGATGTCCTTTGGCGATGCGGATGCCAAGCATACCTTGTTAGAGCTGCTCATAACATGCAAGTAGCGGTTAAAATTTATCCTAAAAAAAATCTGCCAACAGCAACAGCCAGTTAAACCTGTCTAACTGGGTGCTGGTCTTGTTGACAGCCTGCTAAGGTGAGAGTTATCAGCGACGGTCATTGTTGATGAAGGTTGCACTCCGGCTCGGAGCTGACCATCTCTGGCAGGTGAAGACCATGCCGCTCCAGCACCACAGAGAACCAGTCCGGCAATCTGTTTTTTCTCAGCTTGCAATAGCGCTGCCAATCCTGTTGCCAATTCAGTGTCAGGCTGTTGGATATCCCAGCCTGATGACAGAAACAGCCCAACAATAATCGGGAATCCTTAAAGCTGTTCTGTTGGGCAATATCCATCCGTTGCCATACCGCCGCTACTATTGCTAAGGACTGAGCTGTGACAGTCTGCTCAGATATAAACAGCTTAATTGACGCTGCCATAAAATCGAGCTGGTTTTGTTGCCGCTGACTGCAATCCGCAGATACTGGAATATTCACCGCGAGCGGGGTCTGGCTTGCCAGCCATTGCAGCCAGACAGATTGAAGCTGAACCTCGAGATAACTAAACTGATAAAGCCGTGGTCGCTTTTGGTTTAATTGTTGATAGAGCTCCAGTGCCTGCTGCGCATGTTCGGCGGCAGGCGCGGCCTGTCCCAGGTCACTTAAATGGCCTGCATAATTACTTAATGACATTGCCCAGTCTGCCTGATAGCGCTCAGGCTTTTCACTCGCCAGTTTTTTATTTATTTCCAGTGCCTGTCGTGCTTTGTCTGCTGCCAGCGCCACCTCACCAAGCTCAGATAAACGAATCGCATAGTTGTTTAATGAAGCGGCCCAATCAGCCTGATAACGTTCTGGTTTGGCCTGGGCCAGTTTTTCCCGAATATTCAGCGCTAACAGTGTTTTTTCTGCCGCGAGCTCGGCCTCACCAAGCTCAGATAAAAGACTCGCATAATTATCTAATGACATCGCCCAATCAGCTTGATGGCGTTCCGGATCGGTCTGGGCCAGTGTTGCATGAATTTGCAGTGCCTGGAGCGCTTTTTCTGCCGCCAGTTCAGTTTGTCCGAGTTCACTTAAATAATTCGCATAATTATTTAATGATCCAGCCCAATCCTCTGCAAAATGCTGAGGTTGTGCACGCCACAGTTTCTCCCGAATATTCAGCGCCTGCAGCGCTTTTTCGGCCGCCTGCCCGAGTTGGCCCAGTCCAGCTAATTGAGTGGCATAATTACTCAAGGATAAAGCCCACTTCGCTTGATAACGTTCAGGTTTGGTTTGCACCAGTTTGGCATTGATGTCCAGCGCTTGGCGCGCTGTTTCGGCTGCATCTTCTGCATTGCCTCGTCTGGAAAAAGCAATGGAAAGGCGATTGAGCACATAGGACATCTCCGCCATTGCTTTTTCCTGGTTCGGCGCGGCTGAACACTTACGTTTAATGGCGGTCAGTCTGGTTTGCCATACCAGCACTGCCAAATCGACCAGTGGCAGTGACAATGCTTCCAGGTGTGGTTCCAGCAAGCCAAAAGCCTGACTTTGCAACTGCGGTGTCAGTTGCCGATATGCATGCTCCACGCTTCTGGCCAGCGGACCTTTGGTTTCGGTCAGCACTGCAACAAAATCGGTGGCACAATTAACAAAGTTGCGCACTAACACAGTTTCAACCACCTCCGCCACCGCAGGGCGATGCAGCAGAATACGCGCCAGTACTGTCAGGGCGCTGCGACGAAGTCTGGCCTGCTTCTGCCCCAGAATGGTATCAAGCAGTTTCTGACCGCGTTCATCGAGCAGTCCTTTGGCCACCAAGGCTTCACCTAACAGATCAGGGCGTAAACCAACCATCCCTTGTTTACCGGGATAAACCATGGCCATAGGGCCATAAATTTTCCGGTAAATCAACTTGTCTCCCCCTGCTTGCAGCCACAAGGTTTCCCCATCCTGCCGCAGCGGAATTTCATTGAGCAGGGTCGCCAGGATCAGCAACAATTCGGCATGGTCTTCATAGCTATCCGCATCATCTATGACAAGCTCAGCCAGTGCTTTTTTCCAGTAGCGTCGTTCATGGCCGATAAAGGCTCTGGCGACGGCTTCTGCTGAACCAGGCTGGGCACCTCGTAAAGCCAGCAAAGCCGCCATCTGGACAAATAAAGGGTGGCTGTACTGCTCGTCAGTCAGATTTGGTAAACATGGCTGTGCAGCCAGTTGCAATTTGTCGGCCAGCACCTGCATGGCATTTTGATAAACCGCCATCCGGCTGGTATGGCTATCGTGCAGTTTAGGTAATGGATAAGGCCCGGTAGTGGCCGAACCGGCCAGCAAGGCTTCACAGGTTGCATCCTTACTGGACAGCGCATCCCACCACTCACCACCATCCCGTGCCAACAACAGGATCCTGACCCGTGGCATGCTGTCGGCGTTGTCAATCAGCAACTTAATAAACTGTAATAACTCCGTTTGTCTGGTTTCTGCATAGTCAATCACTAACAGACAAGGCTGCAGAACTTTATGCAACTGAGACAACATGTGTTTGATGGTACCTTGCTCGGAAGGTAAAAAACCGGTTTGCCAGCCTTGTTTTTGCAAGCGCTGACACAATTCAATCGCAAGCCGGGTTTTACCGGCACCGCCTGAACCTGTTAACAAGCGCACGGCGATGATGTAGTCAGTCTGTTGTGCCCAGGTCATCTGTTCATGTAAAAAAGGTTCGCGTTCCGCCACAAAAGGTAACACTGCTTCTTCGGCCTGCAATAAACGACTATCGCTAAAACCCCGTTGCCACTTCGGTATAGGCATTTCCAGGACTGACGTGGTCTCGGACGCAGCTACAGGTGTCGGAACACACACGATAGGCTGTTGATTGTCTGCTGGTGGAGCTGTGCCTTGGCTAAGCCAGCCTAAGGTGGTGACAAAGCTTTCAGCACAGGCTTGCCAAGTGTATTGAGCAAGCAATCTCTCCCTTAATTTATAGGCTTTTGTTCTGGCTCCGGGAATATCTTTGGCAACCTGAAAAATTAACGCCGTCAGCTTATCCCGATCCTCCGGCCGAAAATATGGATCTTTATTGCTTCCCAGCACATCCAGCGGATACACCAGGTTTTTATAGATGCCATGCTCAAGTTCATCCAGCAATCTGTAGAGCCCGCTTTTCTGGCTGACGATTAATGGAATCCCGGCGGCAATCGCTTCCCAACCAACTAAGCCAAATCCTTCATGCCAGGAAGGCATCATGGCGATGGCGGCATTTTGCAAATCGTCAAAAAGGTCTTCGCGCTCAGTGGTAAAGGGGAGTGCTTTTATCGTAAATGCCCGGCCAGCATGCTGCTCAGCATATAGCTTTAATTCTTGTTCACTATTTGTGCTAAGTGCGGTGTCATCGGTATCAAATTGAACGCCGCGCAGCAGCAGCATGGGTTCACGGCTACCATTGAGGCTGGTTGGCAGTGCTTGATCTTGGTCCGCTTTATAGATGGCATTGGCAAATGCGGTGATCCCTAAATAGCCTTGTTTTAGTTTTTTGGCATCATGGCCAAGTCGCCCGCTGATAAAACCAATAAATCTTTTCGGGGCATTTGGGCTGACAGGAATATCGGCCAGTCCGGGCACCAGCATCGGGGCACTGTCCCGTTGTAACATTGCAGCCAGAGAATCTGCCAGCAACGGGCCGACCGCCAGTGAAATATCTGCTTGCCGGAACAGGCGTTTTTGTTCTTTATTTTTAGCATCAGCCATCTGACTTGTTTCACAGAATGACTCGTAATGATCAAAGCTCATGTGATGGATCAATACCGAACGCCCGCCGAATTGTTGCGCGGCGTGCAGGGCGATAGCGCCAGTGATCCGATCATGACCCAGCCAATCGGGTTGACGATGCAGCGCATTAAAGCCAATGCTCTTAAGTTTCTGTTCTAGGTAAATACAGTGCTCTGGGGTCAGACTAGACGGGTTGGGTAGGTCAAGTGAAATACATTGGATCTGATGTTTGCTGGCATGCTCAATTTGCGCGGCAGTTGCGCTGGGTACGATACAAAAAATTTCAGCATGCTGGTGAAATGCGACGGCAAGGGCGACCAGAAAATCGATGTTGAAGCTGTTGATCCCACCAAATTGTGGTCCCCAGCCGGTTGCAAAAGCGACCAGTGTTTTTTTATGATGTTGCACCTTCGATGATTCCTTTGCCGAAAATATTACTGCTTCAGCCGCGTCAGATGAGGCAGATTTAAACTTCAGAATTGATTGACTTTACCATACAAGTTGCTGGTCCAGAAATAAGTACACCCAACGTTTGCAGAGCAAATGCTGCGGGAATTTTTACTGCGCTGGGTCGCTCAGGTTCAGCTACAGGTGGTTAAGAATGTATTTTGCGAGGTTCTGCTGCCAGAATTGACAAAATTCCAAGATGGAGCCAATAAAAAAATCTGTGTAAGAGGCATTCGAACCAACTTCTTTGCAGCTACAACGCATGCTAACTAAAGACCAGTTTCTTGAACAGTTGCTAGCTGACAGCAGATCTCTTGAAGCACGCACAAGCAACACAGCAAGGTTTTAACCCATAGCAACCTGTCAGCAGGCATAAGGAACCGACTATGAGAGATTGTGCAGTAGCGGCATGACGCTACAAAGTTTGTTCCCGGCAGGCAGTAGCAAGCGGATGGTCCCGGGTTACGGCTGTCACAGTACAAGCAATTGGCAACGTCTCCCCTTAACCTCGCCCCAGATGCTCATGACTATCCAGCGCGGCGTGGTGCAGGGTTTTGTTGCTGACCAGCCGGTGCGATAAAAGCAGCAAGCTGCTGCGCGCCATCAGGGCAATCAGACCTGCCAGTACCAGCATC
>Ga0114982_1000253_pt1 | contig 29135 bp, 31 predicted proteins | sample Shrwel_input2_FT_FD_87183 | JGI IMG/M metagenome (GOLD analysis project Ga0114982, IMG submission 87183) | Subsurface microbial communities from deep shales in Ohio, USA - Utica-3 well 1 S input2 FT | ecosystem: Environmental > Aquatic > Deep subsurface > Shale gas/oil reservoir > Produced... | reverse complement strand
TGAAACCGATGATGGCCTGATCGAGAATACCTACACCATCAAAATCATTAATAAATCACAGCAAGATCAGACGTTTATGCTGAAATTTACTGGTTTACCTCAAGCCAGCTGGATTGGCGAGCAGGAAGTCACCATTAAAGGCGGCGATACTGCCGGGGTGCCAATCAGCCTGTCGATGGATCCGGCCGACAGCACTAAACCTGTGATGGATATTGAATTTCAGGTGATTAACAAAGCCAACTCTGAGATCGAACTGACGCAAGGCAGTAAGTTTTTTGCCGGCCGTTAATTAACCTGAACCCGGGTTTATTTCATCCCGCCACGGATGGTCACAGCCTGTGACCATCCGCCGGACGCAGACCGCTGGTTTGACAGCAAGCTAGCAGGTACACTGACGTTTTATCACCCGGGCCCCTTGCATGACCGCTGCTTTTGATTTTACTGACCTGACGCCGGATTTGATCCTTGATGCCTGTCAGCATTATGGTTTTTACGCCGAATCCGGCCTATTGGCACTCAATAGTTATGAAAACCGGGTTTATCAGTTTAAAGCCGATGATCAGCAGCGTTATGTGGTCAAAATCTACCGGCCACAGCGCTGGAGTACCGCGCAAATTCAGGAAGAACACCAGTTTGCTTTTGAACTGGCTGCAGCTGAAATTCCGGTGGTGGCACCACTGCGCCGCGATGGTCAGTCTGTGTTGCCTTATCAGGGCTATCAGTTTGCCATTTTCCCTAGCCGCGGTGGCCGGGCGCTGGAGCCTGACAATGATGATCAACTGGCACAATTGGGCAGTTTTCTCGGTCAGTTGCATCTGGTTGGCGGCAAACAAGCTTTTACACACAGACCCACCTTATCCATCCAGCATTTTTTAACCGACAGCACGGAATTTTTACTGCATCAAGCCGGTCTGATGCCAGCGATCCAACGGCAATTAGCCCCGCTGCTAACGGAGCTGAACACGCTTTGCCAACAGCTGTATCAGCCGGCCAGGCTGATCCGCTGCCATGGTGACTGTCATCTGGGCAATCTGTTTTATGACCGGCAAGCGTTTTTTGTCGATTTGGACGATTGCCGGCAAGCGCCCGCCATCCAGGATCTGTGGATGTTGTTGGGAGGTGAACAGGCGGAGCAACGACTGCGGTTAGAACTGTTGCTGGATGAATATCAGCAATTCGCTGATTTTGACAGCGGTCAGTTGGCGCTGATTGAACCACTGCGGGCGATGCGGATGGTGCATTATATGGCATGGTTGGCGCGGCGTTGGACAGATCCGGCGTTTCCACTGCATTTTCCGTGGTTTAACACTGATAGCTACTGGCAACAACAGGTGGCCAGTCTGCGTGAGCAGTTGCTCAGGTTACAACAGCAGGTATTACGGTTGTATCCTTATGATTATTAACCAGGGACTGTACAGCTGATTTTCGGCTGGTGTAAGCTGTGCAGCATCTTCGCCGAGCTGTAGTCCGCTGTAGCTCAACCCATGATTTGAATTGATAACTGGAAAACACTGATGAAAAAACTGCTGTTATGGTTTGTTGCCGCTTGCATGATCCCTGGTTTACAGGCCGCTACCACCTATGAAGAAGGTGAACACTATCAGGTGATTGCTGAAGTAGGCACCAGTAAACCTGAAGTCAAAGAATTCTTTTCTTATTACTGCCCGGCCTGTAATGCACTGGACCCGGTGGTACAGAGTGTGGTGAAAACGCTGCCGGAAGGTACCAGCTTTAAAAAGTATCATGTCGATTTTATGGGTGCAGCCACGCCGGAAATTCAGACCGGACTGACGCTGGCGATGGCGGTCGCCAAGACCCAGCATAAGGCCACTGAACTGAACAACGCCTTTTTTAAACATATTCATGTCGATCGCAAGACTTTTGCCAACGCCGGTGATATTCGCAGCCTGGCACTGAGTCAGGGCATTGATGCGGCGGTTTATGACAAAAATATCAAGAATATCGTGGTGCAATCTCAGGTAAAACTGATCCAGAAAGAACAAAATGAATTATCTAAGGCACGCATCCTGACGTCTGTGCCGACTTTTATCGTCAATGGCCGCTACAAAATTGATATCAGTAAGCTGGACAGAGCCAATCAGGAGCAAGATTTAAAAGCACTGGTTCATTATTTACTGCAGAAGAAATAGCCATGACAGCCCCGGGAGCAACTATGTTTTTACGCACTTTATATACCGCAGTACTGGCACTTGGTTTAGTCGCCTGTGATGCCAAAGCCGACAAGTTTGTCGAAGGTACCCACTATCAGGTGGTCGCCGCTGAAAAAACCAGCAAGCCGCAAGTGCAGGAGTTCTTTTCGTTTTTCTGTGGTCACTGTTTCCATTTTGAACCTATGGCACAACAGCTGGCAAAAAGTTTACCCGCTGGTGTCAGCCTGGAAAAAGTCCATGTCGATTTTTTAGCCGCTGCCAGCCCTGAAATACAACAAGCCTTAGGCAGAGCTTATCTGGTGGGCAAAGAACTGGATCAGGGTGATAAAGTTGCCGGGCTGATTTTTAATTATATCCACCGCCAGGGCGCCAAATTCAGCAATGATGCGGATATTCGCAACCTGTTGGTGGTGAATGATATTGACGGTGCGCAGTTTGATGCCAAATTTAACAGTTTGCCGCTGCTGACTGCGGTGCAGAATATGAAAACCCAGCAAACCAAGTGGTCGGAAAATGGCGTGTTACGCGGCGTGCCAACGGTCCTGGTCAATGGCAAGTACAAAGTGAATCTCGACAAACTGGATCCCGAGCATTTTGCAGCGGATTTACAACAATTGGTGCAACAACTGTTAGCCAAATAATCCGATGACCGCGGCTTGAATTCAAGCCGCGGCAGTTCCTCCCTGACGCTTTCAGCAGCCAACAAACGCCGCCCCTTTGTTTGTTATAACCAAACCGCTGATTTTTTTGTTTTCGGTTATAAAGTAATTAATTTGTAAAATACATCATCATCCTGTTGACCCATCCTGTCTATCTGGTTATATTTCGGCCAAAGCTCACGGGGAGTCAAGGCACTCAGCACTGTGCATCAGCACGATGAAATACCAACAGGTATTTTATTTTTTGCTAATAATGACAGCGCTGTCAGCTGACCGGTAGCAAGGTAGACGCTGCATATGAGGTTGCTGTGAAACAGAATGGATTTTCACTGATTGAATTGCTGGTGGTGGTCGCGGTATTAGGGATCATCACCACTATTGCCTACCCACCTTATCTGAGCCATCTGCAAGGCGGCTACCGGCTGGATGCACAACGAATCTTACTGGAGCAGAGCCATTTATTAGAACGCAGCTACAGTCGGCAAGGAGAATATCCGGCGAATTTGAACATCAACAGCAGCAGTCATTATGATTTCAGCTATCAAAGGGTTGAAGCACAAACTGACGCCTATCTGCTGACCGCCACCCCCAAAACCACCGGCTTTCCCTGTGGCAGTCTGACCCTGAATCAGCAAGGGATTAAAACCGCGGAAGGAGGTGACAGATGTTGGGCCGATTAACAACCTCACCAGGCTTTACCTTCCTTGAATTATTACTGAGCCTGGCGATAGCAGCCCTGCTGGCGACATTGGCGATTCCCAGCTATCAAAGTTTTATCCAGCAGGAAAAACATGCCCGTACCGTCAATCAGTTGCAGTCTTTATATAAATTCTCCCGCAGTGAAGCCATCAAACGCGAAGCCACAGTTGTGCTCAAACCGGTGCCGGAACAGGATAACCATTGGCAAGTGATTGTTCCTGGTAACAATGACCAGGTGATCCGCCATTTCGCGCTCAATGACAGCGCCATCAAGGTCAGTGGCCTGGCGGATATACAGCTGAACAGTAACGGTAATACCAGTGCTCAAGCGATAGAAATTAAAGATCCAAAACAATATGCCGCCACCAAATGGTTGTGCATTTTCCCCAGCGGCCAACTCATTGTGCAAAGCCAGCAATGCCAGGATGCCGGAGCTTAATCATGGTGCAACCTCAACGATTGCATGGTTTTAGTCTGGTCGAAGTGCTGGTCGCTATTTTGCTGGTGGCAATTGGCTTACTAGGACTGGCTGCAGCCCAGGTCAAAACGCTGCAATATGCCAGCAGCAGTTTACAGCAGACTGTTGCCAGCATTCAGGCACAAAATGTGATTGAACGGCTGTGGCCAGAGTTATGCCGGTTGCAACAAGGCAGCCAACCATTTGATGAGGATTTTACCGCCAGCCTCAAGCCTGACGCTGAATTGGATCCGGTCGGCTACTCGGCGACTGTGCCCGCCTACGATTTTTCTGCCTCGCCGCTGACTGCGGCAGCAGCGCAACCTCTGCTGTCTGTCACCATTCGTTGGACAGACCGGCGTCAACGCGACCAATCCAGTGAACAGCTGGATATCGCAGCCGGTTTTCCCTGGCTGCGCAATGGCAATCCGGCAGGTTGTTTATGAGTCAAAGAACCGCGCTGGTAACAGGCTTTACCCTGGTCGAGCTCTTGATCAGTCTGGTGCTGACCATGTTATTAGTCAGTGGCGTTGGCGGTGCGTTACTGGCCATTAAACAAACAGTGCAGCATACCCATGACTTTGAAAATGCGCAGGAAGTGTTGCGCAGTAGCCGCGATATGCTGGGACAGAGCCTGAAACGGGCAGCCGCAGTGACGATTATCCAGCCTGAAAATATCAACACACTGCAGGTCAGACAGGACAACAACAACGCGACACAGACCGATTGCCTTGGCGATACCCAAACCACAGCTTTTACCGAACAATTCAGGCTCAAGGATGCGGCTTTGCAATGCCGGGTTATCGCAGCGGGAGTGACCGGGCCCTGGACGGCGCTCATCACTGGCTTTCATGCGCTGGATTTCAGTTTGCAAGCCAACAACCGGCTGGTCAGATTCCGCTTATCGCCGAAAAATTTGCCAGGCAAATTCCCGACCGCTGATCTGAATGCCGATCAGTCAGCCGAGCCCTATATCCGGCTTGATATCGCATTAAAATCAATCATTTTAACCGAGGCTACCTGATGCAAGTCCGCCAGAAAGGCATGTCGTTATTGCTGGTACTGCTGTTGACCTTGATGGCGAGTTTACTGGTGTTCAGCGCGCTGAATAATGCGATATCGCAAGAGCGGATGAGCGGTAACTTTCAGAAAAAACTCAATGCCGAATTGCTGGCCGACCAAGCGGTATTTGAAAGTTACCATCAGCTCAATCGTTTTGTGCGGGAGCCGGCAAACGCCAATAAAACCGACGCCGAACTAGCAGCTGCCGCCGCCGTGGCGGTACAAAATCTCAATGGTGGTCGCAGCTTCAGCACCAAAGCTGCCACTCTGACCGCAACCGGTCTGACGGTCGACGCTGCCGGTAATAGGTATCACGATAGTCTGGCTACCCGCCGGGTATTGTTCCGCAAAGTAACAGAGAGCGGCAGTCAGCAACGGCCATTTGGTCATGCGGTCACTGGCTGTGAAGGGGTGAACTTATCCGCCAGCGGCGGGATCAGCAGTTATGATTCGTCCAATCCAGCGGCCACCGGCACCAACGTGGTGGTGCAGACGGTCAACAGCAACGGTCATGTCGAATTGTCCGGTGCCGCGCCCATTGAGGGCGACGTGCTCTCCAGAGGCAATATCAGCCTGGCAGGCTCAGCCGTCGTCACTGGCCGGGTGCATGCCAATGGCGATATCTGGCTGAACAATGGCAGTGCCACCATTGAAAAAGAAGTCTGGGCCCGTGGCAATATTCATATCAACAGCACAGTCAAACTACTGGCTGAACTGAAAACCAATCAGGCGCTGACGATTACAGCGCCGACTAAACTTGGCGGCGGCATCAAAGTCAAAGGCCATACCACAGTGTCCAATTATGGCCAGATTAACCCGGTGGGTCAGCCGGTTGAATACGGCACTATCGCCAGTCCGGTGCAAATTCAGGGTAATCTGCTGCTCAGTGCCGACTATATTAAAGCGGTGTTTGACGATCTGGCGGCAGTGCAATATAGCGGCACTGCCAATCTGGCGGGAATAGGTCAAAAAGTGGCATTAGGCGCTAACCAATTTCCGGACGTGCCGTTGTTAGCTGTTGATAATAACGATCGCAGCAGCGCCGACTTTAATCCAATTTGTGATGCGCTGGATATTGCGCCTCAAGTGGAAAAGATGGAGAAGCCCGCCACCTTCGCAGCACTCCATTTAACCGAGCCTGATACTGTGTATCAACTCAGCAACACTCAGGGTCAATTTCTGCAACCTGACCGGCACACCGGACAGCACAGTCCCGCCAATACAAAGTTTCTGGGACAGAGTATCCGCAGTTACTTTTTCTCTGAGCTGAACCTGACCAACAGTGAATTGCAAATCAGCGGTGATATCACCATTTATGTCCGTGACAGGATGCAGCTGGGGGCAAACGCGAAACTGCGCATTCTGGATAACAGCACGCTGACCCTGATCAGCAGTGGCAAAATTATCTTTGCCGCCGACGCCAAACTGCTGAATCAACAGGGTAACAAACCCGAAGGTCTGGTCAATCAGAAGCCGGTATTTGCCATTTATTCTGCCTTTGCCGGCTTGGCAGGTGAAGGCAATGCTACCGATAAAGACAAAGCAGGTATTGATATCAGTGGCGCTGCCGATGGCATTTATGCTGCGATTTATGCACCACTGACTGATATTAAAATTGCCGGTATTGGCCGGCAAAATTACTTTGCCGGTGCCGCTTTAGGCCGGAAAGTCAGCCTCGGCGGCGATGGTTTGATCCGCTATGACCAGGCGCTTGGTAAAATCGGTGGTGGCGGCGTGGTCAAACCCCTGCAGCCACCCCGTATTGCCTTTAACGGCTGGTAGTTGGCGCTGCCGGCGCTACGGGAGTCCATTGTAACTCTGGCATCACATCGGGGATTTCTGCCAAAAACGTCCTGACAATGCGGTTGTGCTGATCCACCAACACCAGCCTTGGAATGCCACTGTTGGTGAATTGCTGATACAACTGCCGGTCCGGATCGGCGACCAACGGAAAACTCAGTTGATAGTCAGCGGCAAATTTGCTCAGACTGGCAACATTTTCTTCCCGGCCTATGCCAACGATTTGTAAATCCTGCTGTTGCACTAGTGCTGATGCCTGAATTTGCCGGATAGCCCGTTGTGAATCGCTACACCAGGTGGCAAAGAAGATCAGTAATTTACGTTGCTGCGGTTGATCCAGCCTGATGGGCTGACCGCGGATATCCGTCAGTACTTGCAGCGGTTGCACGGCGCCGGGGGCGAGTAATGCCAGCGATGGTGGCCTTACCGTTTTGCTGTCGACTGCATTGCTGCAACCAGTCAAAAACAGCAGAAAAATTGCAAAAATCGGTAATATTTTCATCAAAATGTCCTTTCATGCCCAAAGCGGTGCCACAACATCACAGCAACAACCACAGACTTATTCCATCGCTGCGCAATCTAAGGTATAACGACTTGATGAAAATACCAAAACAAATCCAGCCACTGGTCGAAGAAGGCCTGGTTGATGAAGTTCTACGTCCGCTGATGAGCGGCAAAGAAGCCGCAGTGTTTGTCGTCCGCTGCGGTGATGAGATCCGCTGCGCCAAAGTTTATAAAGATGCGGCGCAGCGCAGCTTTAAGCAAGCGGTGCAATATCAGGAAGGCCGCAAGGTTCGCAGCTCACGTCGCGCCAGAGCCATGGAAAAAGGCTCCCGTTACGGCCGGGAACAGCAGGAAGAAAGCTGGCAGCATGCCGAAGTCAGTGCCTTGTTTAAACTGGCCGATGCCGGTGTCAGGGTGCCGGTTGCTTACGGCTGCTACGATGGGGTGCTGCTGATGGAGCTGGTCACTGACGCCGATGGCGACGTCGCGCCCCGTCTGAACGATGTGATGATGTCGGCCGAGCAAGCGGTCGAGGATCACGCTATGGTGATGCGTTACATCATGCGGATGTTAGGTGTTGGCCTGGTGCATGGCGATTTATCCGAGTTTAATGTACTGGTCGATGCTTATGGTCCGGTGATCATCGATTTACCGCAAGCGGTCGACGCCGCAGCGAATAATAACGCCAGTTGGATGTTAGCCCGTGATGTCAATAATATGACTCAGTATTACGGTCAGTTCGCGCCTGAACTGTTACAGACCCAATATGCTAAGGAAATCTGGGCGTTATACCAAGCCGGTAATTTTGATCCGGAAGCTGAATTGACTGGCGAATTTACCGAACCCGCCGCCGCCGCCGATGTTGATGCCGTCCTCGAAGAAATCAAAGCTGCTTTTGCCGAAATGCAAGCCAGACAACAGCGCCAACAAGCAGCCGACGACGAGGACTAACCGGCGGCAACACTGAGTTTGCCGGCCAGCAGCGCCACCAAACAACCAGGGAGCAAAGGATGAAACTGGAGCCGCACCAAAGTTTAGTGTTGCTGATTGATATCCAGACTAAGTTGGCACCTGCCATAGCCCAGAGTACAGAGCTGGTGGCAGCAGCAGAATGGGTGTTACAGGTGGCTGCCGAGTTGCACATCCCTTGTCTGGCCACAGAGCAGTATCCCCAAGGGCTGGGCCTGACGTTGCCGCAGTTAAGGCGGTATTTCCAGCCTGAGCAGATCCTGGAAAAAATTCATTTTAGCGCCCTGCAAGAGCCACTGTTTTGCCAACAGCTACAACAACAAGGGCGTCGTCAGTTGGTGATACTCGGCACCGAAAGTCATGTTTGTGTGCTGCAAACTGCGCTGGATGCCATCGCAGCCGGTTATCAGGTGTTTCTGGTGGAAGATGCTGTGGGTTCGCGCACTGATGCAAATAAACAGCTGGCGCTGCAACGTTTACTACAGGCAGGTTGCAGTCTGATCAGTCGTGAAATGCTGGTATTCGAATGGTTGCAGCAAGCTGGCACGCCCCAATTCCGCCGCCTGCTGCAAGGCTGGATCCGTTAAGGCTGCCAGCCACCAGTCACGGGAGTTCTGTTAAGCGCCGACCACAGGCAAAGGGGTCGCGCTTTGCCAGAGTCCGCGGGTGAAATCAGGGAAGTCTTTGCTGTTGCCGCGATCCGCCACCGAAGCGACTGATAATGGCACCACAGCTGACCAAGCCGCGCCATCATACACATCCTGATCCAGCGGTTGTGCATTACGCAGGCAATAAATCAGCCGCCAGCACATCAGAAAGTCCATGCCGCCATGGCCACCATTGCGCTCGGCATCGGCCCCCATCCGCTGCCACAACGGATGGTCATAGCGCTGATACCAGGGTTCCATATCGGTCATCCATTCGTGATAATTGCCGTTACCACCCTGCTCCAGCGCGATCCGGTTCGGAAAACCGGCAAACACGCCATTGGTGCCCTGGATCAAATTGTGCCGGCTGTAAGGCCGCGGTGTGGTGGTGTCATGCTGCAACATGATAGTCCGGCCCTGCACAGTTTTAATGATACTGGTGTTGATATCACCACAGATATAGTTCAGTTGATTGCGCTGGTGATCAGCCGGAAATTCACGTTTGGCATAAGCCGCCCGACCCAGCGCCGGTGAACTGATGGCACTGAGATAGTCAAATCTGTCACCACGATTGATATTCATATATTGCGCAATAGGCCCAAGGCCATGCGTCGGATATAAGTTACCATTCAGTTTGGCATGATAGCCGGTGCGCCAGGAGCCGGTTTTGCGGTCAATTTCTTTCATCTGCCAGCGCAATTCATGGATATAAGCGGCTTCCCCATGCAACAGCTCACCAAACAAGCCTTGCCGGACCATATTTAACACCATCAATTCATCACGGCCGTAACAGACGTTTTCTAACATCATACAGTTGCGTTGCATGCGCTCAGCGGTATCGACTAAATCCCATAAGTCTTCCAGCGTCAGGGCCATCGGCACTTCAACAAAAGCATGTTTACCGGCCAGTAATGTCGCTTTGGCCATCGGGTGATGCCATTGCCATGGTGTAGCAATCACCACGATATCGACATCAGGCCTTTGCACCAATTCCAGATAAGATTCAGCATGAGCATGGTACCAGGCGGGCTCAGGTTTGCCCGTCTGCTGCAACAGAGTTTTGGCTCTGGCAATCACTTGCAGATCAGTATCACAAATAGCAGTGATCACAGCGCCTTCAATGTTAGAAAAGTGATTGATGTAGCCAACACCACGCTCACCGACCCCAATTAAACCGACCCGAACCTGTGCCATCGCTGGCACCACCAAACCAAGCACCGACTGGCCAGCCGATTTGGCACGGGGCCTTGGGCTACTCTGGCAACCAGTAGCACCAGTGGCCAGTACGCCGATGGCAGCAGTGCCCAGCGAGGCTTTCATAAAACTTCTGCGATTAAATTCACTCATGCGGATCTCCTTCTGCGCTTTACCTGCAAAAAATCAGGCTGACGCAGCAGCAGTCCCAGCCTTGATTTATATTCGAAAGAGAATGAAACACATAACAGCAGAAATGACAATGATGTTGCGTTGAAAAGCAAAAAATAACTTTCGAAAACTTTCTTTGCTGCAAGTAAATCGCAGTATGCAACATACTGCGATATTGTTTCAGGGGCGGATTTCAACACCAGTCGGCACTAATTGCAGTAACACCAAAGGTTGGGTGACACTGGCCGGGTCAAAGCTTTTTTGCTGCCGCTGCGCGATGTCAGCCAAATGCTCGCGACTGGACTCCAGATCCAGCACTGTTTTGTGCAGTTTGCCGGTAGCAAAAGCTGTTTTACCGCGGGCACTAACCGGGAAGACCATGTCGCCATCCCTGACTTTAATTTTAAATTGCTGGTTGGCCTGATCGGACTCCAGTTGCATCCAGCAGCCTTTGTTGCTGCAAACACTGTGGATGCGGCCTTGCACTGTGACTTGTTTATCCAGATATTGCTCTGGCGCCGCAACAATACGGGAGACCGGAGTCAGGGCTGCCAGATCAACCGCAGTGCCAAAACGCTGCATCTGTGCGAATGTCGGCGTTGTAAGCGTCATCATGCAAATTGTGATGCCAATACCAATTATGTTTTTCATATCATCCCCAAGTAAATTTTCGCAAAAAATCCGCTTTTGCCTGTGACTGATGCTGTGGAAAGCATCAGCAGAAACCAAAGAAAAAGCCATCTTGTTTCTTATATCTACACAATAGTAAGCAACAAGCATCATTTATGAAAAGCATACCAGAGCTTTTAAACGCAACTTAAAGTGATACATGCTGCCATTGGTGACGCCGATACACTAACAGTTTGTCGTGACCAAAAGTCATCATTCATCAGATGAAATGAAAATAACTCTGCACATGTTATTAACGACGTCCAGTTGGGTTGAGCAGTGGATAAAAGTTCAAACCTCCGCTGACTTTGGCAACACTTGCAACCAAAACCAATTGGCCAGCGGTCCGATAATATCGGCTTCAGCATTGGTCAACAGCACCAGGCCATAACCGGTTTGAGGCGCATAACCAATGTAAGGCCGGTATCCATCGACCACACCACCATGATAGTACACCCGTTGTTGCTCATACTGTACCATCCGCCAGCCACGACCATACCAAAGGCTGGTGTGTTTAAACTGCTGCCAGACTTCGCCCCGCGGTTTGCCCTGCACCCGGGTTAACGGCTGCTGTAGTTGTTGCAGCAGTTGGTGCGGCAGCACTTCGGGTCGGCCACCTAACATCGCCTGCAGATAAATAGCCAAATCCCGGGCACTGGCATTCACGCCGGCAGCACTACTGACCCGATAAAAATTTGCTTTGGGTTTCACCAAGCGCCAGCCTTTACCGCCACGTTGATGCGGCATCGCTTTATTGCGCGATGCCAGTAACGGTGCCAGACCCACGGAAGCACTCTGCATGCCCAAAGGTTTGAATAGCCGCTGATGCAGTAACTGGTCATAAGGCAAACCTGTCGCCCGTTCCAGCGCATTGCCCAGCAAACCAAAAAAAACATTTTGATAGCTGTAACAACGACCTAACGGGCAGACCGGACTGAGTTCACGCAGTCTGGGTAAAATTTGCGCCGGTGTTTGATCGGCTTCGATCAGATCTTCAAACGCATGTGCCCAAAAGCCGCTGCTGTGCGACACCACCTGCTCCAGCGTCAGACTTTTCGTCAGCTCCGGAGTTCTGAGGACTAACTCAGGCACATAACTCGACAACGGCTGTTGCAACTGGAGCTGACTGGCGTACTGGGCCTGCACCAGGCTGACACCGGCAAAGGTTTTAGATACGGAAGCCAGCCGGAATACCGTATCCGCATTGACGGTGGCCCGCCCGCCCACCACCCTGACGCCATAATAACCAAGTTTCACAATACGATCGCCTTGCACAATAGCGTAAGCACCACCCGGGACTTTCGCTTGTTGCAACTTAGTGCGAAATTGCTGTTCGAATTGTTGTACCAACTCAGTTTCTGCGACCTGACCGGCCTGTGCCAACGGACTTACACTGAACCATAAACCCAACGCGACGCAGCAGCGCCAGCGAGACAACGTGGTAAACATGCACACTCCAGGCATCGATAGAAAATTTTAGCGGCTGACTGCGCCAGCCGATGACAATAAAGGTAAATGCAACATTGGGTCCTGCGCCTGACCATGCTGCAATAACTCAAAATGTAAATGCGGCCCTGTGACTTTGCCGCTGTCGCCGACGCGGCCTATCACAGAACCAGCGGCGATATGGTCGCCGGACTGCACCGAAAACTGCTGCAAATGCGCGTATACAGTCTGATAACCTGCGCCATGATCCAGTAAAATCACCTTGCCAAAATTCGGATGTAAACTGTGATTATCGGCGATCAATACTTTGCCGGCGGCGGCTGCGAACACCAGATCCCCCCGCTGACCTGCCAAATCAAGCCCCAGATGCGGCCGGTACTGCCGCAGCGCACTTTTCACGCCAAAAGCAGAGTTCACCGCCACCTGCTGTAATGGCCATTGCCATAATGGCATGCCGCTGTGCTGCCACTGCAATTGGCTGCACAGCAGATGGAGCAGCGCCGCCAGCAGTACAGCGACGGTTGCCAGCAAGCCGCGCCGCCGCCGGGACCAAGGCGTGATGGGCTGAAACAGCTGCCATAAACGCTGCCGGTTAAAATCATCTGCTGTCGCTTGCTGACCAAAGCCAGCGCCGGGACTGGCAGTCTGCGGCTGATATTGCAAACTGCGTAACAGCACCTGCCCATAGCGGTAGGCTGCCGCGGGCTGGGCTGCCAGCACCGATTGATCCACCGTCAATTCCATCGCGCGGATAAAAGCAGTTTCCAGCCGCGAGAGCACCGGATTAAACCAAGCCAATGCTGCCAATAGCCGCCAGGCTAATAGTTGTTGCGGATCTTTACGCCGGATATGGCAGAATTCGTGTTGCAACACCAACCAGCGCTCGTCGGCAGTTAACTGATTAAATTGCTGCGGCAGGATCAGATGTAATCGCCAACAGCCAAACACAAAGGGTGATGCTATCGCCTGTTGCTGTCGCAATTGCAGCCTGCTCAACTGCAAAGTGGCCTCTGCTCTGACACTCAGCGGTAATGACGCCACCACAGCGGCATGGGCTAATGGTTCTGCGGTGGTGGCCAATTGTTGTAACAGACGCCACTGCTGCTTTAATTGCCACAATCGCCAGCTCACACCAAGGCCCCAACCACCGGACAAAGTCAGCAGCAGTACCTCAGCCCAGAGCAACGACTGCTGCAAGGCTTGATGCGCCGGGGCTGCCAGCCAAAACGATACTTCGCTGAAACTATCGGGTAATAACGCCGGCGGCACCATCCAGGCGGAATGCCATTGCCAAGCTGGCCATAACGGCAAACTACAGATCAGCAACAACAGCCAATAAAAACCAGGCCATTGCGCCAAAGCAGGCTGACGTCGCAATAAGGGTTGTACGCAGGCCCAACACAACAAGCTCCAAAACAGAAAAGCCAGTAGCAACCACAGCACATGCATCAGTTGCTGTCCTGCTGTTGTGGCGTAGCCAATTGCGCCAGCAGTCGCTCTAACTGCACCATTTCATTGGCATCCACCAGTTGACTACCGGCAAACATAGCCACTGGCAATGGGCCTTTCAGTTCAAAAATCCGGCTGGCAAAGTCCTGCGCAAAACCGGCCAAAGTACTGACTTTGTCGACATTGGCACTGTAACTATTTTTATGGCCCAGGTTGGTTAAACTCACAAGGCCTTTTTCCACCATCCGTTCCAGCGTTTTCCGGGTCGAGGAATAACCCCAACCCAGCACCAGCGCCAGTTCATCATGTAACTCACGCGCAGTCAGCGGCTGTCTGGACCACAACAATTTCAGAATTTCTAATTCAGGGGCTGTCGGTTGTTGCATGGCGGAAGACCTGTGAGCAGAATAAGTCTGTCATAGTGCGACAAATGTCACAGGACTGCAAGTCCAAAATGCGACATGAGTCGCAGACATTCGTCGTAGACATTCGTCACAACCGTTCGGCACGGACATCGATGACTCACTTGTTCCTGCGGTGCGGTGGCTGCACAGGAATGTGCGGACGATTTTATGCAGAGATCCAACTGGCGAGACCTTGAAGCTGCCCCCTCTTGCCCTCATCTTGACTGATAGTTTTTAAGCTTTAGTCGATTTATCTGGCTCAACGCCAATATTCAGGAGTGTTTTATGTCCAGTCGCCGTCGTTATGCTTTACCTGTGGTGCTGAGTTTTTTTGTCACCAGCTGTGGTTATTTCAGCACGGATCCAAAACAAGCCGCCGAGCAGGCCTGGCTGGCGAAAGAACAACAACTGGCGACTGCGGTGCAGCAAATCCGCGAACAAGGGCTGGACACAGTGCTGGCAAAAGCGGAAGCAGGTTCTGTCAGCGCTTGTGTCGCCAATACACTCAGTGCCGATCCACTGGGTAAATTAATTAGTGTGGAAGGGGCTTTGGCAGAATCAGCAAAAGTCACCCAGCTGCTGGCAGATTTAGAGCAACTGTTACAACAGGACTTTAGCTTTGAACAATTGGCCAACACGCTGGAAAAAGGCGCCCATGCCGCCGCATATGCCAAAACGTTACTGGAACAACAAGGTTTGGAACAGGCACTGCTCACCCTGAAACAAATGGTACAGGCCAGCACAGCGCTGGCCCAGCAAGACTTGGGAGCCCATTTGCAACAGTTGCTGCAAAGCTGCCAGCCGGCCAGTAACACCGACTCACAGCCAGCCAGCTGATGCGGGCGTTACATTGTTCAGCCCGATAACTGGTTCCAGCGGGTGCGCTGCATACAACGTTTTAATTTGACCAAGCCAAGGCTGTAACATGCAGCTAAGGCCAGACAATACAGCGAAGACCCCCATAAAAACAGCGGTCTTTGTTGCAACTCCAGCAGGTGAGCATCTGCCACTGCTGGAGCATGCACTAACCAAAAACCAAATAAAGCTCTGGCAAAAAAAATCAGACTGACCATAGCCAGCGCCACACCGATTCCAGGCAAACGGCGCATCATGCCAGCGCCGGACCAGGCGTAAAAAGCCCAGGTAGTCAGCACCAAAGCCAGCACTGTGGTCAGCACTGGCGGATACCAGTGACCCTGCGCAGCCAATCGTGCTATGGCCTCACCGGCGCCAAAAAACCGGTACCAGTCCGGTCCACCGGCAATAATGAGAAAATGTGCTAACGCCGCCAGCATGGTCAATCCTGCCGCCCAGCGTAACCAAGGGTTATCATTATGGCTTATCATCCACGTCTCCTTAAATCCAACGCCGGACTTGCTGCCGGTACTGCTGATATTCAGCACCAAAACGACTCGCCATCCAACGTTCTTCCGGTTTGATCTGATACTGCTGGATCAAGAGCAGAAATAATGGCAACCCCAACCAGACGGACAACACCGCCAGCCAACAGGCGACCCCTGCTAAGCCGAGCAACATGGCCAGATACATTGGATTACGGCTATAACGGAAGATCCCATCTTGCACCAGACTGGTGCTGCGTTGCAGTTGCATAGGATGAACAGTAGTCGCTGCTTGGCGAAAGCGCCAGACCGCGGCCAGACCAATCAACAGCGCGATCAGGATAAAACCGGCAGCCAGCGCGATACGCCAGATGGTGAAGGTCGGGCTGAAATGATACAGCGGCCAGAACTGCGCCAGCAACCACATCAATCCGACGCAGATCAACCACCACAACAAAGGTGGAATTTTCAGTTCCAGCCAGCGCATCAACACTGGTGGAGGAAAAGGTAAAAACATGCAGGCTCTCCTTGGCAAATCCTGGCAATCCATTGCCAGTTGTAGCAGTAAGAGTGCTGATTAATCAATCACTTTATGTACAATTGGTGCTAAGCTCACCATCTGATCAGACCAGCTGAGTGCTGCCAGATATTCTGCCGTGGCTTTTGCGGCGGCCTCAACTGAGGCGGCATGGACACGGGCGATCCGATCGCCAGCCTGGACTTTGCTACCCAGCGCCAATACATCACTGAAACCTACTGCAGGATCAATCACTTGCTGCGGATGCGCCCGGCCACCACCTAATCTGACGACCGCCATTCCCACCGCTGTCGTATCCGCAGCTGCCAGATAACCAGCTTGAGGCGCCAGAATATCCTGTACCACAGGTGCTGCTGCCAGATAGTGCTGTGGTTTCTCCAGCAAATCAGCCGGACCACCCAGCGCACTAACCATGCGGGCAAAAATTTCAGCCGCCTTGCCTGAGGTTAAACTCAATTCCAGCGCGGCCACCGCGCTGGCTTTGTCTTTCGCCAGACCTGCCAGTTGTAGCATGCTGGCACCCAGCTCTAACGTCACCTGATGCAGCCTTGGTTCGCGATATTTGCCGGTCAGATAATCCAGTGTTTCCAGTACTTCCAGCACATTGCCGGCGGTTGCTCCCAGACATTCATTCATATCCGTTAATAACGCCTGCGTCTTGACCCCTGCGCCTTTGGCGGTATTGACAATACTGGTCGCCAGCGCTGTGGCATCGGCAACATTTTTCATAATGGCGCCTGAGCCAATTTTGACGTCCATCGTCAGCACATCCAGCCCGGCGGCCAGTTTTTTCGACAAAATCGATGCGGTGATCAGCGGGATAGACTCAACAGTCGCTGTGACATCGCGGATCAGATACAAACGCCGATCGGCGGGTGCCAGCTCCGCACTTTGCCCGACGATCACACAGCCCAACCTTGCCACTTCAGCCTGAATTTTTGCCAATGGTTGGGTACAGCTATAACCCGGAATAGTTTCCAATTTGTCGACGGTGCCTCCGGTATGACCCAGACCACGGCCGGCAATCATCGGCACATAACCGCCACAGGCAGCAATCATTGGCGCCAGCATCAGACTGACTTTGTCACCCACGCCGCCGGTCGAATGCTTATCCACCACCGGGCCATTCAGTTTGCCAGCCCAGTTCAGGACTGAACCTGAGTCGCGCATCGCACGGGTTAAAGCCACTGTTTCTTCGGTTTGCATGCCATTTAAGTAAATCGCCATTGCCAGCGCGGCCGTCTGACCTTCACTGAAACTGTTATCAGTGATACCACGGACAAATTGCTGGATAGCGGCTTCTGGTAACTGGCCGCCATTACGTTTTAATTTGATGATTTCCTGCGGTAAATACACATCAGACTCCGTTATTTGCTGTTCTTACTGGTATCAACTTTGTTACTTTCGGCCAAATACAAAGGTGTAAAAGCACTGGGTAACAGTTCACCTAAGTTCCATTGCTGTAACTGATCCAGATGGTTCGCACTGGCAATTGGACTTTGGGGGGTAAAAAATTCGGCAATGACCTGGCGGCAAATACCACAAGGTGGGGTTAATTTTTCCTGCGGGGTATACACCAGCAAAGCGCTGAACTGCCGCTCACCGGCGACCACAGCTGCAGCTATGGCATTACGTTCGGCACAAGTGGTGCCACCATAAGAAGCATTTTCGACATTGCAGCCGGTATAAATTTTACCACTGGCGGCCAGCACGGCGACACCAACCGGAAAATGACTGTAAGGGGCATATGCCTGCTCAGCGGCAGTACGGGCTTGTTGTTGCAGTAAAGCCCAATCAATAGATGAATTCATCCAGTGAAAACTCGTTGTGACTATGGGCAGCCTGTTATGCCCTGAAATGACGCCGGATGCAAGATCCGGTCGGCAGTTAAAGCAGATTTTCGTCTGATGAATGCATGATTATTGCGCAGCTGGCAGCGAATAAACTGCCAGACGGCCAAATATAAGAAGATGTTAAGCCTGCGCTGGCCGTGGCGTGGCACGACGACTGAAGAGCCATACCATGGCACATAACCAACAAGCAGAAATCGGCAGTAACCAGAAGGCAGTACCGATACCCGCGCTATTGGCCCACAGCCCCGTGCCTAACGCGGCGATCTGACAACCAACCGAACCCCCAATATTGGCCAGGCCAGACAACACAGCGCCGTTTTGCGGATCCAGATCCATCGCGGTTGCCAGTAATAACGGGAACAAGCCCCCTAACCCCAGCCCCAGCATAAAATTCGCCAGTGCCAGCATACTGGATGTCTCCGCCAGCTTCAGCAGCACGGCACCGGATAGCATCAGGGCGGCTAACAACCTTAATAACAAACGCGCGCCGCACCAAGGCAATAAAAAGGCAAAACCTAACCGGCTGAGCACCATACCGCCGGTAAACCAGGCAAACACCAGCCGTGCCTGCTCAGTTGGATATTGCAAAGCGGTCGAGGCATAGCTGACGAACCAGTTGCCATTGCCCCATTCCACCGCGCCATAACCCAACATCGCCAGCACCAGGGCGACAAAAGCCGGTTGTTTTAATACTGCGGCATAAGACAATGTCTGGCGCGGTGTGGCAGGCTGAGCCGGCGTCGCCTGGATCAACCTGGCAATCCAATAGGCATAAGCCGCAATCCCTACCAGTAATACCGCCAACAACCGCAATGGCCACCGCCAGTCTTCCACCCACCAGTACAACACCACCACCAGAAAAGGGGCCGCCAAAGTGCCGAGACTAAACATAAAGTCCATCAACCCCATCATCTGGGCTCTTTTATTGGCGTGCAAGCGGGCAATCAAGGTATGGCCAATGGTAAACATCACAGAGCAGAACAAACCAAACAGAAAAATACCGATCATCAGTTCGGTTGAGGTCTCGACGAATGAAATCAGCAACAACAACAGTGTTTCCGCCAGCGCCAGCGCGGCAAATAGCTTCAGAAAATTAAATTTTTGCACATATTTGCCACCCAGATAAGCGCCACTGATAGTGCCAAGTGCCATCACCAGAAAGAACCAGCCACTTTGTGCTGCACTCATCTGCAAACTACGGGTCAGATCCGGCAGCAACACCCCCCATAAAATAATCAGGATCCCCAGCAGAAAAAAACCAGAGAAAATCAATGCGGTGGGATGAAAGCGTGACATGCGGCCTCGTCAATTTGTACTAAAATTACAGTATTTTAGAATTATACTATAAAAAAGCCGTTTAAACGGCAACTTATGTAATTTTATTACAGAAAATGCCGTTTTTTAGCGTTATTGTCTGACAAATGTAGTTCAGGCTTTGGTCACTGTCAGCTCGACCTGACTGCCACTATCCGACAGTTGGATCTTTACTTTCGCTTGATCTGCACTGACACCACCCGTCACAGTCAACGGCAATAAACACTCGCCACGCTGATCTGTCCTTAACCTGGTTTGACCCGCGCATGCTGCAGCCGGGGTGACCAACAGCCCGCCGTCATTTTTGTCATAACTGACGGTGACAGTGAGGTCAGTAAAAGGCAGGCTAATCAAGCTGGCATCCTGCGCTTTGAGCAATACTTTAGCCGAACCACTCAGTTGAGTGGTATCAGCACTCAGCGTGAAGGGTAATAAGCCAGCGAAGCAGGCCTGACGATCCAGCGTAGTGGCAGCAGTCCCATTCACCTCCGCCACGACCCAAACCTGGGCAGACCCGAGCGGCAGATAACGACTATCTTGTTGTGGATCGGATAAACAACCAAGCCTTAAGGTTTGCGGATTGGCCGGATACGTCAGATAAAATGTGGCATAACCGTCTTTGACAATAGCCTTGCCCGGGACTAAATCGGTACTGCCTGTGGCAGCTTCGCCGGCAATTTGTACGCCGACCAGCGCTGCGCCGACCAGATACTGTAATTGGTTATAACTTTGCGACCAGGCTTTATTCAGCGTCAATTGCTGGTTTTCAACAGGGTCCGCCGCCACAAAACGGATTTTATCGCCAGCCTGCGCATTTGGCAGCAACACCCGATCCCCCTGTTGAATATAACGATTGAAGTTGTTACGCAGATTATAAGCACTTTTAAACAAGGCATTGGATGGATCCGTTAACAACAGACCCGCTTGTTGGGCGCTGGCATCGCCTGCGGCCACACTTTGAAACGCACCATAATGAAGGGCTGGAGCCATATTCGACAACAACACTGAATCCAGAGCGCCCAAGCTGACCACAGTGCCATTTGGCACCGCATTACCGTGCCGGTCTGTCACCAGCAAACCACCTTTACGCCGGTACAAGCCGTTGCCAAGGTTGGTTAAACTGTCCAGCCGTGGATAACTGACTGCAATACTGTGGGCCGGACCTGAAGCGATGCTCAATCCTGACAAGCTGGTTTTTACCGCCGGTGATAGCGGTAATCCTTGTTCATTCAAGGCTTCGACACTCAGTTCTAACACACCAGGTAAAGTCCCCGCTTGTAACTGCAGCGTGGCAACCCCGTTGCGGCTTTTCAATCTGACTTGCTGACTGCCTCTGACCAGAGCGCCACTCGCCTGTTGGCCTTGCAGTACTTCACCGCCATTGGGTCTGGCAGTCAATTGTACCAACAAATTGTCGACGCCAGCCGGGCCATCCCCGGCCGGTAAACCAGCGCGGTTGAATAACTGGATCTGAATATTGGTGCTGTCCTGCCCACCAGTGCCAGTGACCACCAGCGCCGGATTTGCCACCTTGAGTTGTAACTGACTGACCACAGGATCCACTGGCAACGGCGCCTGACCAGCAATAGTCACAGTCGCGGTTTGTTGCACGCCATTGACATAAGCTGTCACTTTGGCTGCACCGGCGACAGCGCCAGGGTAGAGTTTGACGATGGCCTGACCTTCACCACGACCAGATGCCTCACCGCGATCAGTCGGTACTTGAGTGCTCAGTAACGGCGCTGTCGGGCTGAAACTACCCAGAGTGGTGCTGAATTCAACCTGAGCATTGAGCAACAATTTATTGTCCTGATCACGCACCGTGGCCGTCACATAACTAAACTGCTGCGGAAAACCAGCATCCAGCACTTCTGAAGACAAGGTCAGCGTCAATTGTGTCGCTTTTTCACTCGTGTCAGCACCACCACAGGACTGCAACAGCCAGACCAACCCCAAGAGCACAGCCAAACGAATTTTAAACAGCATCTTCAATACATCCTTGCAAGAAAAAACAATGATTTATTATTTATATTTGATAACAATAAGTTAAATAACATAAAGCTGAGCAGCTGCAAAGCAGCATGGGTTAAATCAGACAAAAAGCATCGGCATCCAGTGCCACCGGAAATTTTTGCCGGCCTTGCTGCAAGGCGTCCAATTCCAAAGTGGCCAGCAATATCGCCGCCTGCCCCTCATTTGCGGCAGCCAGCGGTTCGGCCAGATAGTTCAGCACCACGGAATCCCCACTGTACTCCAGGCCATTGCCATCGATGCCCACTCTGTTACAACCCAGCACATAGGCCTGATTTTCAATCGCTCGGGCCGCCAGCAAGGTGCGCCAGACCTGGCGTCGGGCTGTTGGCCAATTGGCAACATAAATCAGTACATCATAATCACCCTGATTGCGGGCAAACACCGGAAAACGCAGGTCATAACAAATTTGCAAGTTCAGCCGGAAACCCCGGTAATGGACAATCTGCCGCTGCGAGCCGGCGACATAATGCTGATGCTCACCGCCCATGCGGAATAAATGCCGTTTGTCGTAATAGTCCACCCGGCCATCCGGCTGCACCCACAACAAGCGATTACAAACCCCCTCCGCTGTCTGGATCGCCAGGGAACCACAAATGGCAAATTGATACCTTGCCGCTTGTTGTTGCAACCACTTAACGGTTTCGCCTTGCATCGTTTCTGCAATCAGACTGCTCTGCATCGAAAAACCACTGGTAAAGGTCTCGGGTAACACCACCAGATCGACTGCAGCTAACTGGCTGAACAGCTTGCTGAAATGCTCGCGGTTGGCCGCGGCGTCCTGCCAGACCAATGCAGTTTGTAACAAAGCAACCCGCAAGCTGCTACCGGTTAAGACTGGATCTGGCATAAAAACTCCGCCGCTTGTTGTAAGGTCGTGGTTTGTTTGGCAAAACAAAACCGGATAATTTTACTATCCTGCTCCCGGCGCGAGAATACCGATAACGGGATCGCCGCCACCCGGTGTTCAACAGTTAACCAGTGACAAAACTCGACATCAGACCGGGTGCTGATCGCACTATAATCCGCCAGCTGAAAATAACTGCCGGCACAAGGCAATAATTTAAAGGCACTGGTGGCCAACAAGGAGGCAAACAAATCGCGTTTTTGCCGATAGAAATCAGCCAATCCGGTCACCAGCTCCGGGGCCTGTTCCAGCACAGTTGCGATGGCATATTGCGCCGGAGTAAAACTGGAGAAAGTCACATATTGATGAATTTTCCGCAATTCGAGTGTCAGATTCGGCGGCGCCACACAATAACCCAGCTTCCAGCCAGTAACATGAAAGGTTTTGCCAAAAGAACTGACGATAAAGGTGCGATCCAACAAGGCCGGTATTTGATTGGCACTGCCACGCGCTGCGGGCTCAAACACCATATGCTCATACACTTCATCACTGATACAAAATAAGCCATGTTGCTGCACCAGATCCGCCAGCGCCTGCCAATCAGCCGGCGAAAACACGGTGCCAGTCGGGTTATGCGGGCTGTTGACGATGATCAACCTGGTTTGCGGTGTCACTCTCCGATGCACCGCTTGCCAGTCAATCTGATAGTCAGGGGCTGTCAGTTGAATATGGACAGTTTTACCACCCGCCAACTCCACCGCCGGCTGATAACTATCATAAGCCGGATCAAACACAATCACTTCATCACCAGGTCGCACCACAGCTTGAATGGCAACAAATAAAGCTTCGGTGGCACCGGAGGTCACCGTAATCTCGGTCTCCGCATTCAGCACTCTGCCATAACAACGTTCGGTTAATGCCGCAATTTGCTGACGCAAGGCCAAGACCCCAACCATCGGCGCATATTGATTATTGCCAGCCATCACCTGTTGATTCAGCGCTGCTAATAAAGGCGCTGCGGCGGGAAAATCAGGAAAGCCCTGCGATAAATTAATTGCCTGCTGGCTAGTCGCCAACTGCGTCATTTGGCTAAAAATGGTAGTGCCCACCCAGGGCAACTTACTGCGCAGTTCCATAAAGCTCCTTGCTCGCCTACGTGACCGGATCTGGCTGATGCTAGCATTATTCCGCTTTCGCTGTCTGCCAGCGCGCAAAAAAACGGCTTGGCCTGAACCTGAGGCCAGTGGTATCATTCAGACAGTTTCACGTATAGACGTCTAAACATAAAGATGAACATGACAGCCAACCAATTAAATCCCTATGCTATTACTTTGTGTACGCTCGGTCGCTGGATCAGCGCACGGCAATGGGTACCTGCCGGCAGCGGTAGTTTTTCCATCCGGACCGCTTCGCAGCAGGCGCTTATCACCCCGCATCACAAAGACAAAGCTGAGCTGAGTCCACAGGATCTGCAGCCACTTGACTGGCCGGCAACTGCTGCTGAGCCGGTAGCCGTCACCCATCAGTTACATGCCAGTATTTATCAGCAGGTTCATCAAGCGAAAGTGGTGCTGCAGGTGCAATCCACTAGTGCGCTGTTATTTAGCAAGCTGGTGCAGAGCAACCAACATCAATTTGTCGGTTATCAGTTACAACATGTACTGCAACAAAATCCACAACAACAGCTGACGCTGGCGATGCTGACTGATGCCAGCGATCTGGTACAGCTGCAACAGTTAGTACAGCAACAACATCAGTTGGGATTATCGGCCTTGTTAGTCCGTAACCTGGGCTTGATTGTTTGGGCCGAACAACCAGAACAAGCCAGACGTCAACTGGAAGCCTGGGACTTTTTATTGCACTGTGAGCTGGAATTACTCAAACATCAGCACTGAAGGGCTATCTGCGCCGTAATCTGAAACGGCCCTTGCACCAGAACAGCGCACTGTTGCCCATTCCAGGCTCAATCGGTGCAAAATAAATAAAATTAATTTATATAAAACAATAATTTAATTTTTGGTGCGTAAGTTGCTGTCTGATGAAAATCCTTGTTTGCTGCTGATTGAATCTGATGCCCATTCATACCCCATTACGCGGTTTACGCTGTTTTTGCGTCGCCGCCGAATGTTTAAGTTTTAAAGAAACGGCCAGTCAGTTGTATCTGACGCCCTCGGCGGTCAGCCATCAAATTAAACAATTGGAAGAAAGTTTAGGTTTTAGCTTATTTGAACGCCAAACCAGGGCCGTGGTGCTGACCAGTGAAGGCCGGCGCTTTTATCAGTCGATCCAGCCACTGATGCAGGGGCTGGCGAGTACTATCAGCGAATTTTGCCAAACCAAGCGGGAGCAGGTTGTCAGTATTACCTTGCCGGAGTTTTTTGCCAGCGAGTTTTTTGTGCCCAGACTGGTGGGTTGGTCCGCGCAACATCCGGCGATTAATCTGCGCCTGGAAACCGTGAAGTCGCGGCAGGAAAGCAGTCGCCACACCGATTTGCAAATTGTGCTGGCCAGCAGTAAACCAACCGATAAACCCAGTCATCAGTTGTTTCCCATCAGCTATGTACCAGCCTGTAGCCAGGATTGGTATCAACGGTTACAAGCCACAGACGGCGGGCTACCTGCCCTGGAAACTGTGCCATTGATCGTCCATCAGGCCAGACCCTGGTGCTGGCATCAATGGGCAGATCAAGCCGGTTATGATGATTTTTGGCCTAAACAAATTATTCAGCTCGACAGTATGTTTAGTGTGGCCAGGGCGGCACAACAGGGGCTTGGTGTTGCCCTGATCCCATTGCCAATCAGCCAGGCCTGGTTTGACAATGGTAGCCTGGTGCGGTTGTTTGCAGATGAACTGCAAACCAGGGATCACTACTATCTGGTGCAGCATGAAGCTGACGATAGTAGACCGGAAATTCAGTTATTAACCAACTGGGTACTGGAAAAATTCCATTAAACAAAAGCTGACAGTTGAATCCGCTTCAGCTGTCAGGTCGATTTTTCTCGTTTGTCAGACATAAGGGAACAACCCTATTCTTGCTGCAACGGCAACAGGTGTTGCCGTGTAACAACCGGGAGTTCAACCATGAAACTGATACTGAAACGTCGCTTGTGGGCCACCTCTTTGTTGTTGGCCAGTTTTGCCGGTAGCGCAACTGAGCAAGCTTATCAAATGGTGGTGATTGCCGAAGATCCGCTGGCTGCCCTGATCAGCGCGGACAGCATTGACCCTGCAGCAGTGGCGCAGGCACCAGCTCTACCGGCGGATCGATTTGCCAGGCAAATGAATTTATGTGTGTTGTACAGCAAACAACAACGGTGGTCAGAAGCAAATACCGCTTGTCATCAGGCGGTTACCGCAGGGCGGGACAGTAAACTGCAAGGCTCTGCATCGCCGCGTGAACTACGTTCATACGCTTATAACAATCGCGGTGTTGCCAAAAGTTTGACTGGCGATCATCTTGGCGCGCTGGCTGATTTTCAGCGGGCAGATGTTCTGGCCGATCATGCTGTGATCAGCCATAACCTGGCAAAGCTGACGGCCAGAATCAATCAGCCATGGGTCGCTGCAATGCGCACCTCAGTAGCGGCACCGAAATAAGCCGCGCTGTTGTTTATTCACCATAGTGGTGCTCCTTCACAGGGGGCATCACCTGCAGCCAACCACGGAGGTCATGATGCATCACCACAAACCACAGCCAAGTTTGGCATGGTTATCACCGGCGCTGCTGGTCGCGACTTGTTATCACTGGTGGCAGGAGCAGTGTTTTTTTTATCAACACCTGGCCATCAGTCAATTCGAACTGGATGATGAGCGCTAGCCCTCTGTTGGCCTGAACTGCAACTGGTTGCGCTTGGGGTTACATGGCATAATAACCACCGGTTAATCATCCAGTGGGTAATGAAAAATGCGGGTATGTGGTGTTGATATAAAAGGCAGCGAAATCATTTTATGTTTAATGGAAATGGAAAATGGCCTGTTTGATCTGCCGGATTGCCGTCAGGTGCGTTTCCCGCTGCTAAAAGACCAGGATACAGAACAAATGCGCAAGTTCCAGTTTACGATGGCAAAACTGGCTGAAGACTACAAAATTGATAAATTTGTGATTCGGGAGCGGGCGCAAAAAGGTAAGTTTGCCGGCTCTGCTGTTGGTTTTAAAATTGAAGCGGCCTTACAGCTGATCAATACAGTAGAGACTGTCATTTGCACCAATGCTGCCATCAAAGACAAACTCGCGGCGCATCCGGTACCAGTGGTGTTTAAAGAGACTGGCTTAAAAGCGTTTCAGGAAACCGCTTTTACCACGGCTTATGCCTATCTGATCCATTAAACAACGCGACAGACACAACTGTACCCTACAACCTCAGTTGTGACTGACCGCCAGACAGGACGTCTGGTTAGAGTTTCCGGCGCGGACTATCACAGGGACGTGCCCGCTGCTTGTGTTGAGGTGTCACGACAGCACAAGCTGTGACGCTGGTGCTGCGGTGTTCATGCGAAGACTAATTGGCTTTTGGCCGGTATTTTTCAAACCAATACACAATATACGCCGGTTTAGCCATCATGTTACTGGGTCTGCTGTGGATGGCATGGGATGCCCCTGGGATCCTGACCATCGCAGTCTCTACACCCCGTAACTGTAATGCCTGATAAAACTGTTCAGTTTCTGAAATCGGCGTACGGTGATCAGATTCCCCGGTCATTAACATAGTCGGCGTTTTTACCTGGCCAACATAGCTGATCGGCGAATGTTTCAGATAATGCTCTGGTTGTTCCCATGGCATGCCAGGGAACCAGTATTGACTGAAATAGTTATACATATCAGCGTTCAGTACAAAACTAAACCAATTGATCACCGGATTGACCGCCACGGCCGCTTTAAATCTATCGGTATGACCAACAATCCAGCTGGTCAACAAACCACCGCCACTGCCGCCAGTGACAAAGAGTTGTTCCGGGTCAATAAATCCCTTGGCGATGGTCGCATCGACGGCATCCATTAAATCCTGGTAATCCTGACTGGGAAAATTGTGATGGATCAGATTGGCAAACTCCATACCGTAGCTGGTACTTCCGCGAGGATTGCTATAGAGCACGACATAACCTTGCGCTGCCATCAACTGCAATTCCATCGCAAAGCCTGGACCATAAGCAGTATGGGGACCGCCATGAATTTCCAGAATCAGTGGGTATTTTTTAGTCTGATCAAAGCCTGGCGGATATATTAACCAACTTTGCAATTTTCGCCGATCAAGCGATGATTCTAGCCAAAATTCTGCAACTTTGCCGATATCACGCGACATTTGCAAATCAGCATTGAGCTTGGTGAGTGCACTGATTTTGTCAGCCTGCCATAATCCCAGCTCGGCCGGAGCCAGGCTGGACATGCGGGTATAAGCAATGTTGTCATTGTCGGAGACGGTGAAACTGCCCCCGGTATATGGCCGGCTGTAAGAACTGCCACCGACTTGCTCAACCAGCACTTTGCTGTTGCCTTTGAGGGGTTGCAGCGCGATTTTACCCTGGCCCTGATCATCGTATTGGATATAAATGCCATTACTGTCAGCATCCCACTGGAAACTGTCAATCTGACGGTCTAAGTTCGCAGTTAAAGACCTTACTTCAGCTGTGCGTAGATTTTTTACATATAACTGATTGGCCTGGTGCGCCAGTTTTTTATCGTCGTAGCCCAGATAAGCCAACCATTGGCCATCGCCGGATACAGCCGGTGAATGGTCCGGCCCAAATCTATCGGTGATTTGACTGAGTTTTTTATCAGCCAATGTCAGCAGATAAATATCGCTGTTCTGCGCCTGCGCCCGCTGATCAGACTGGCGGTTGGCTGAAAAATAAAAACCTTTGTTATCCGGTTGCCAGCTAATTGCTCCTGCATGATCAAAATCGCCACTGGTGAGTTGTATTGCAGTGCCACCATCGGCTGCCATCAAATAGAGCTGCCGGTAGCCGGCAGGTAAATAACCACGGCCATCAGTCCGGTATTGCATGCTATCGATATAAACCGGCGCTTTCGCCCAGTCGTTTTGTTCAGGTTTGCCCGGTAAGGTTACTGGATTGTTGCGCTGTATTGGGGTAAACATCGAAAAAACCAGCCATTGGCCATCAGGTGACCAGCTAATATCGGTTGGCGCCTGAGGTAAATGGCTGATTTGTCCCATCTGACCGCTGTCCAACCAGCGTAGATGGATCTGGGGTTTGCCCGAAGCTGCAGAAACAAACAATAACTTTTTACCATCAGGTGACCATTGTGGCGCACTAATATCCGCCTGTTCAGCCACTATTGGCCTGAGTTGGCCCGTCTTGGTCTGACTGAGCCATAAAGATCCCATGCGCTTGTCCAGCGCCTGATCAAAACGATTGCGCACAAACACCACTTCAGAGCCGTCTTTATTGATCTGCGGCTGTGATACAAACTCCAGCTGGAAGACATCTTCGTATTGCAAAGGTTGCTTGGCACCCACTGCCAAGCTGCTACCAAGACAGGTCGCGACCACAAAAAGCTGCATAATTCGATACACAAGTAACTCACTACAATTGCCGATTTAGCACGATACTAGTCAGCAGCCAGGATAACTGACCAGCCAGTTGCGGCTGTTACAGCTTTTATTGAGTTGAATGTGAGTATCTTATCGATTGGATTTACCAGCAAAGATGTATAAGCAGGCGTAGGGACAAGTATGCTTAGATTAGACTCAGCACGAAGTGCAACGTTTGACGCCCAACGCGCAGCGGTAGTGCAACATGCTCACAGCTGTTGGACGCCAAGCGTCGGATCAGTTGGTTGAGTTCAATAATTTGTAGGTTGGTTTTAAGGGGCCGTAGGTTGGACTCGACGCGCAGCGGCAGTCCAACAGTTGATGACTGAGTCGCGGGATATAAAAAAGCTCCAGTCTTT
>Ga0114982_1000251_pt1 | contig 29149 bp, 28 predicted proteins | sample Shrwel_input2_FT_FD_87183 | JGI IMG/M metagenome (GOLD analysis project Ga0114982, IMG submission 87183) | Subsurface microbial communities from deep shales in Ohio, USA - Utica-3 well 1 S input2 FT | ecosystem: Environmental > Aquatic > Deep subsurface > Shale gas/oil reservoir > Produced... | reverse complement strand
GCTACCCCCTCGTGATGACGAACCTAGGCGGCCGTCGTCGAAGGAGCAAGCCGCCAAAGAACTAGCAGACCAGGTCTCTGAACTGGCTGAAATCGGCCGAAAGCCCGCTGGGCATGCCCTTGTTGATCACCGATACGGCGTCGTGGGAGTGCAGGGACTCCAGGTGCGAGCAGGCGATGACGAAGTCGCGTACGCGCGCGTCGTGGTCGAACTGCTCGAAGACGAGGCGGGCCGCGTCTTCGACGAATTTGGAGTAAGCCCCGTTGAGCTCGGCGAAGGCCTGCTCGTCCTCGCGCTTAACCATGACCTGCGTCTCGGTATGGAGCCCGGCGAGGCAGAGGTCCTTCATGTCCTCGACGAACAGGTGCTTGCCCGGCGAGACCTCCGCGATGACGCGCGCCTTGGAGCGCTGCGAGTGCGGGATGCCGTAGGTGTCGCGTTCTTCGCGGGCGTGCTCGGTGAGCTCGGCGGAGCAAGGGCAGGCCGACGAATAGACGAAGTCGAAATGGACGTAGCGGCGGAGGCGGTCGAGGTCGTCGATGGTGCCTTCGAGGGTCGCCTTGTAGTACTGCCAGCCTTCGAGGCCGGACCGCAGGGACTTCTGGACGATCGGGTAGCGGAACTCGACGAGGATGCGCGCCCGGCTGCACTCGAGGTCCTTCTTGTAGCGGATCAGCACCTCTTCGAGGAGTTCATGGGACAGGACGCGGTCCTTGAACTCGTAGAAGGTGCGCATGATGCGCGACATGTTGATGCCCTTTCGGTCGGCCGCGAGGGAGACCGAACCCGTGACCGTGCATTCGAGGGGCAGCGGCTTGCCATCGCGCGAGACGACGAGCATCGGCAGACGGAAACCGGAAATGCCGACGTGCTGGATCGGGACGTTGGCGCCCTGGATCAGCGACGCGTCCTTGTTCTGCATGTCGGGCAACGTGGCCCGATAGGCATCATCCACCTTGAAGTTCCGGTCGTAGCGCCGCGATAAATCGCGGCTTCGGGCGGGCTGGTCGGAGCGGCGGCTCATGTCGTGGAGGAAGATGGAAAAGCCCGCCTTGGCAAACGGACCGGAAAGTTAACCCCTGCGCTGGAGCCACCTGCCGGATTTGAACCGGCGACATTCTCATTACGAATGAGATGCTCTACCAGCTGAGCTAAGGTGGCGGCGCAGAGGAGAGCCCAACATGGGGAGACCGAACCGAAAATCAAGCCTTGGCGTCACCGGAATGCCCTCGCCTCTCGGAAAAAACAGGGCAAATTGGCCCCGTAACCTATGCGCGCCGCCCTTATCGCCCGCCAATTCGACGTCCAAGGACGGCTGGTCACGGTCGAACCCTACGGTTCGGGGAACGTCAACGACACCTATCTGGCGATTTTCCGGACGACCTTCTCGGAGCAGCGCTTCATCGTCCAACGCGTCCGCAAGGCCATCTTCCCCGACCCCGAGGCGATCATGCAGAACATGCGCGTCCTCACCGACCACTGCCACGCCAAGCTCGAGGCCGAATCCGACGGCGCGGACCGCATCTGGCAGCTGCCGAAGATCATCCAGACCAAGGGGGGCGAAGATTGGGTGACCGACGCGAACGGCGACATCTGGCGGGCCATCTCGCAGATCGCCAGCGCCACGGCCTTCGAAAAAGTGCAGAACCCCGAGCACGCCTTCGAGGCCGGCTATGTCTTGGGCCACTTCCACCGCATGGTGAGCGACCTCCCCTGCGAACAGCTCCGCTACGCCCTGCCCGGCTTCCACGTGACTCCCGGCTACCTCGCCAAACTCGACGCCGCATTGGCCACACCGGAAGGCCAGGAACGCGTCCATACGTCCTTGGACGCCAAGCGCGCGCTGCGCTTCGTCGAAGAACGCCGCAGCCGCTGCAATGTGCTCGAAAATGCCCTGAAATCAGGGGAATTACGCCTGCGCACCACCCACGGCGACCCCAAGGTCGGCAACATCATGATCGATACCGCGACGGGCCGCGGCACCTGCATCGTCGACCTCGACACCGTGCAGCCGGGCCTCGTGCACTACGATATCGGCGACGCGACGCGCTCGGCTTGCAATCCCGCCGGCGAAGACGCGCCCGACCTCGCCAGCGTCATCTTCGACCTCGACCTTTTCACGGCCATCTACCGCGGCTATCGCTCGCATGCCCAGGACTTCCTGAGCCCCGCCGAACTGAAATACCTCTACCACTGCATCCATCTGATCCCGCTGGAACTCGGGATTCGCTTCTTGGCCGACCATCTCGCTGGCGACGTTTACTTCAAGGTGCGCTACCCGGGTCACAACCTCCGTCGCGCGCTCGTGCAGTTCAAGTTGGCCGAAAGCATCGAAGCCCGCGAGGGCTCCATCCGCAAGGTGCTCGGTGAAAGCTAACGATGCCGCCGACCGCCTCCGAGACCTCCTGGATGCTCTGGCTTGCCGGCTTGGTGCTGGCCCTGCTCATGGCCCGGGGGGCTTGGCGAGGTTACAAGCGCGGCCCCCTGCGGCAATTGGCCGGCCCCATCGCCCTCACGGTGGGGATTGCGCTCGGCTGGGCCTTGGGACCTGAACTAGGGCACTCCTTTCTACATGGGACCTCCTTCCCCTGGCTCATGCGCGGGGCGGCGGGGGTGCTTGGGCTAACCTGCGTCACCGGCCTGCTGGTCTACGGCTTGGCGTGGTGGATGGGAAAACGCCCAGAAGGGGTGGATGAGGCCGAAAGTCCGGTTCTCGGGGCGCTGGTGGGCTGCTGGACCGGACTATTGTATTTCAGCCTCTTGGTCTTGGCCATCGCCACCCTCGCGTCCGTCCAAGAACTCATCGGCGGACCCCAAGCCGCCCAGAAACACCTCAGCATCCAGGCTCGCGATCAGTTGGCCAGTACCCCCGTGACGTATTGGCTCAAGGATTGGTCGCCCTTACCCGATCGGCAGAGGCGCCTGATGACGCAAACCCGCCTGTTAATGGCGGACCCAGAAGCACGTAAACGGCTGATGGCCATGCCGGAAATGCGGGCGATGGCGGCGCACCCCTCCTTCTACCAGGCGTGGGAAGACAAAAAAGTTCGTGAGTTATTGAATAATAGAGACTTAAGCGAATTCTTCGACCACCCAAAGGTGCGGGCCCTCTTGGCCGATGAAGCGTTCCAAAAGCAGGCGGCAGCCCTGGACTTACCTGCGATTTTTGACCGGGCTTTGTCTATTAACAAATAATTCACAGCTGGGTTTTTTTATGGTGGCTGGGACCCACCTTCTTAAGGTAAAAACTTCTCTCCCCAAAATCATGAAGCCCTTTCCCTTCCTCATTGCCGCTTTGGCGCTCACCTTGAACGCCCAGGACGCCAAGTCCGGCTCCGAGCTCAAGCCAACCCTCGAAGTGGGTAAGGCCGCCGCCGAGGCCCCGAAGGCCGACCAGAAGTTCTTCGCGCAAGTTTGGACCGCCACCTCCCCGCAGGAGTTCGTCAACTTCCAGCAGCGCATCCGCATCCTCGCCCAGCAGGTCGAAGAATTCAAGCGCTCCCAGCTCTTCCTGGAAAACGCTTTGACCACCCCGGAGCGCGAAGCCCGTAGCCACGAGATCGCCGCCAAACAGGCCAAGCTCCAAGCCGACAATGAAGCCATGGGCAAGCTCTACGGCGGCTTCAGCATCGACCGCCCTTATCAGCTCGTCCCTACGAAGGTCCTCTTCCTGACGCCCCTCTCCAACGACGAGTTCACCAAGGTTTCCGCCGCCAAGGACTTCAAGCCGGAGTCCGTCCTGACGGTCGAAGACAAGAAGTTCCTCGTCCGCGACACGATCTCGGGCGCGGTTGAAGTCGAAACCTTCCAGGTCCTCCTCAAGCAGATCGTCGAGACCAAGGCCCAACTCCAACAGCTCGTCGACCTCCAGCCGAAGCTGAAGTCCGACGAAGACAAGAAGAAGGCCGAAGAAGCGGTCAAGGCCACAGGAGCGCGTCAACAAACTCTCCGAAGAGTTCAAGAAGTCCCGCGGCTTCGACTACCCTTCGGAAAACGGCACCATCCCCGCCGAGGCCAAGCTCTTCGTCCAGATCACCGAAGCCGAAAAGGCCAAGCTCGAGAAGGCCACCGCCAAGCCCGAAGAAAAGAAGGCGGACGCCCCGAAGAGCGAAGAGAAGACCAAGTAATCCCCTCTACCCCTACCCCCCAACCCATCACACCATGACCACCGCTACCGAAACCCCGGCGCCTCGCGTCGACAGCAACCTGCTCCAGCACGACAACAAGGTCTTCCTGAAGTTCGTGACGATCAGCAGCCCGGACACGCTCGCTCGTTTCAACAATGACCTGAACGTGATGACGGCCCAGGCTCGCCGCATCCTTGAAGTCAACCAGCGCATCGCCGCCACCCTCACGACCGCCGAAAAGGACGCCCTCACCAAGGTCCGCGACGCCGAACTCGCCGACTTCAACCAGAAGGACGAGATCTTCGCCAAGGTCTACGGCTTCAAGGTCGATTCCGTCGCCATCCGCCCGCACTTCATCCAGAACACCGCCATCCAGCTCATGACCCCCGTCACCGACGAACAGGTCGCCGAGCTCCGCAAGAATCCTGAATTCAAGGAAGCCGACATCCAGGCCCGCGGTAACACCAAGATGGTCGTCCTCTCCAAGGTGACCGGTGACCACATTCCGGTGCTCAACAACAGCATCGAAGTGATCCAGGTCCAGCAGAACACCATCCTCCAGCTCCGCGCCGCCGAACAGGCCGCCACCGACGAAGCCGCCAAGGCCCGCATCAAGGAAGAGCTCGCCAAGGCCACCGAAGTCCTGACCAAGAACGCCGAGTTCATGGGCAAGACCTACGGCGTGGTGACCAACAACCTCGTCTTCGACGTGCTGGAAGCCCACTTCTGGGTCGCCCTCACCCCCGACGAGCTCAAGGCCTACATCGAGAAGAACCACGGCACCGCCGGCGAGACCCTCGCCGCTGCCGCCGACAGCAAGAAGGACAAGAAGAGCTCGTAAGCGTTCTTCCCACCTGAAACGCAAAGCCCGCCGAAAGGCGGGCTTTTTTGTGCCTAGAAGAGTTCGCCCTGCTCCGGGCCGGCCGCCGGTTTGGCCTTCGGCGCCGGTGGCTTAGCGACCGGCTCGGCCGTCTTCTCCGACCCGCCGGCCAAACCGTGCTTCGCCTGGTAGCGACGCAACGTGGAATGCATCTCCATGGCCTCCAGGAAGGCCGCCACGCCGCCGATGTCTTCCGCCGGGGCATCGCCCAGCTCCAAGACGAAGTCGGTCTTGAAACGGACCAGCGAGAGGTTCGATCGGATACGGTCGGCTTCGGCTTGGATTTGGTCCCGGAAGCGCGCCGGCTCGATGGTCGCGCCGGCCGCCAACACGCCCTCAAGGCCACCGTATTGCTGCAGCCACTTCACGGCCGTCTTCGGGCCGACGCCTTTCAGGCCGGGAATGTTGTCCGAGGTGTCCCCGACCAGCGCGAGGTAATCGGCGATCAACGCCGGAGGCACCCCAAACTTCTCCTCCACCCCCGCGGCGTCGAGGCGACGCCAGCCAAGCGCGGGATTCGCGGTCGGCGGTGGCGCCAACTGCAGTACCGTCCCCCCGACGCATTGCCCGAAATCCTTGTCGGCGCTCACGATGATGCATTCATCTCCCGCGGCGGCCAAGCGATGGACCGCCGTGGCGATGAGGTCATCCGCTTCGACGCCGCGCTCCTGGACCACCGCAAACCCCAACAAGGCGGTCAGTTTCTTGATCTCCGGCAGCTGCAGGATGATGTCGGGCGGGGTATCGTCGCGCTGGCCTTTGTAATCCGGCAAGACCGCCAAGTGCCGATCCGACCCGCCGAGGTCGAAGAAGACGACGCACCGATCGGGCTTCTCGGCATCGCGGAGATCCTGGAGCGACTTGATCCAACCGTGCAACGCACCCGTCGGAAACTGGTCCGACTGGCGGCGAAGGTTCGAGCGCTCCATCGCGAAATGGCTTCGGAAGACCAAGTTGAAGCCATCGACAAGGAGCCAGCGCATGCCGACGAGTCTCGCCGACTCACCGACCGCTTCCAGAAAAAAGCAGGCCCGCCGAATGGCGGGCCTGCGAAGGCGAACTGTCGTTCAGCTTACTGGCCTGCCGGCGCAGCCGGAGCAGCCGAACCAGCGTCACGCGGCGAGGAGGCCGTCGGGGTCGCTTCGACCGGCTCGCGGTAGACCGCGCCACCAGGGGAGAGGACGACCGGGTTCTGGAACGTGGAACCAGCGCGCATGCCGGGGTAGCTGCTGCGGAGGGTCGCACCACCCGGGGAGACGAGGTTGGCCGTGACGAAGACCGTGAGGTTCTTCTTGGTCGTGGACTTGCCGCTGGAGCGGAAGGCCGCGCCGATGAGCGGGATGTCGCCGAGGACCGGGACCTTGTCGTTCACGGTCTTCACTTCTTCGCGGGTCAGTCCGCCGATGACGACGGTGGCGCCGTCGAAGACGGTGACGTCGGTCGAGACTTCACGGGTGGTGAAGATCGGCTGGAAGAAGCCCGAAGGGATGGTGACGGTCGTGGAACCCGAGATCGCGACGGAGGTGCCGCCGTATTCGACGAAGCCTTCGAATTCGGTCACCTTCGGCTTGAGGTTGAGGGCGATCGAGTCGTCGGCGCCGACGGTCGGGGTGACTTCGAGGGTCACGCCGACTTCCTGGACGGTGAAGTCCTGCGGGGTACCGGCCGTGATGGTCACACCAGCGGAACCGCCACCGTTCTGGTTACCGCCCTGCGAACCGACGTTCGACTGGGTGTCACCGTAGGACTGCGGGTAGCGGAGGAGCTGGGCGATCTTGATGATGGCGGTCTTACCGTCGAGGACGGTGAGGCTCGGGGCGGACATCAGGTCGGAACCGCTGCTCTGTTCGATCGCCTTGAGGAAGATCGAGAGGTCGTAGGAACCGATGGTGCCGATCATGCCGTTGTAGGAACCGGCGGCGCCGCTCCAACCAGCCGTGCCACCGAAGTTCGGCTCGCGGCCACCGAAGTTGCCGGAAGGGAAGTTCGGGGGATTGTTGGCGATCGGGGTGGACGCACCAGGTTGGGTGACGGTGACAAAGCCGCCATTGCCGTCCGGGATCGTGGCCGAACCACCGGCCACCGCAATGGTGCCCGGATTGGAGACGGTGGCGGAACCGAAGACGTCGTTGACCGAACGGAGGTTCGTCTGGGCGCGGATGGTCTGGATGCCGTTGACGGTGCGGGACAGGCGCAGGTTCGTGGTGAGCTCGTTCAGGGAAGACTCGGAGACTTCGATGAACTTGGACTCGATGTGGACCTGCTTGATGTCGGAGTAACGGCGGAGGATGTTGCGGATGCGCTCCAGGTTCTTGCGATTCTGGGTCACGATCAGGGTCGTACCGTCGTAGTTGAGGACGGCACCGGTCACTTCGAACGACACGCCGGAGCGGGTCAGGAAGTTCTTGATGCCTTCATTGCGAGGGTTGACGTCGGTCGCGCCCGCGCCAGCGGTCGCACCCCCGAAGGGGCTGGCGGTGCCGCCCGAGGAAGCCGCGGGGGCGCCGGTACCGATACCGGTCATCTTGGTTTCAGCCGCGGAGCTCAGCGGGAAGAACTCGGTTTCGAGGTCGTTCGAGCCGGAGTCCGGACGGATTTCGATGATGCCGGCGTTGATCGTGTAGGTGAAGTTGACCTGCTTGGTGATGAGGTCGATCGCCTTCTCGAGGGTGACGTTGCGGAGCGTCATGTTGACGGACGGATTCTTGCGGTCCGGGTCGATGACGAACATGTTCACGCCCTTGTTCTCCTTGTCGTAGGACTGGGAGACGATGGTCAGCTGGGCGATGGCGCGGTCGAATGGCAGGTCGCGGATGTTGATTTCCGGGACGGTGATCGAGCGGAGCTTGTCGAGGACCGGGTCAGCGGTCGCGGTGCCGCCGACTGGGCCGACTTCGCGGTTGTAGACTTCCGGGAGCTTCCAGCTTTCGTCGAGCAGCTCGAGGAGCTTGCCCTTGGTGACGTTGCGGTTCCACTGGCCGGAGTTTTCGGAGAGGACTTGGCGGATGCGCACCTGGAAGGCCTTCGACTCAGCGTTGTTGGGCTGGTACTGGAGGATTTCGCGGTAGGCGTCGAGGGCGCCGGCGTAGTCGCCGTAGAGGTAACGGGCGCGGCCCTTGACGAGCAGCTCCTGGACCTTGTCGTCCTTGGCGCGGAGGCCGGGCGAGATTTCGTCGACGCTGCGGTAAGCCGGGTCGGACTTCTTGGCCGCGAACTCGGCGCGGAGGCGACGGGAGCTGGCGTCATCGGCGCCGTTGAGGCGCTCGAACTCGCGGACGAAGGCGTCAGCCTTGTTCATCTCGCGGGCATCCATCGCCAAGAAGGCGCGGCGGGAGATGATGGAGGACTTCACCGACTTGATGCGGTCGCTGACCGGCTTGGTCGCGATGTTGCGGGGCAGGTTGGCGGAAGCCTTGTCGAGCAGGGCGGTCGCTTCGTCGAGCTCGCCCTTGCGGACGGAGCCTTCGGCTTCGCTGATGAGGGCGGAAGCGGCGTCGATGGCGGCGGCGTTGATCTTGGCGAGGCGCACGACTTCGGCGCGAGCCAACTGGTCGGCACCTTGGTCGCCGGATTCGCGGCGGGAGATGATGTCCTGCTTGGCCAGGGTGATTTCGTCGCGCCAGTTCTGGGCGGCGGTGTTGTTCGGGAGGGCGCCGTTGGCGCCATCCAGCACCTTGAGGGCGGCGGCGTAGTCACCCTGCTCGGCGGTCTGCTTGGCGACGGCGATGGCCTGGGCCACTTCGCGGTAGAGGTTCTCGTGGGACGAGGCGACTTCGTCGAGCAAGGTGGCGGGCTTCGCCGGAGCCGCCGGAGCGGGCTGGGCGGCCTTGATCTTGGCGGCTTCGGCGTCGGCCTTGGCCTTGTCGGCGGCGGCGAGCGCGGCCTTGACGGAAGCGATGCCTTCCTTGGCGGCTTCATCGTCCGCGGAGATCTTCTGGATCTGCTCGAACTTCTCGAGCGCGACCTGGAGGTCGCCCTTCTCGCGAGCGGCCAGCGCCTCGGAGAGGAGCTGGGTCTTTTGCGTCACCGGATCCACGTCTTGGGCGACGAGGGAGCCGACAGCGACGGCGGCGGCGAGGGTGGCCCAAGCGAGCCGGTTGCGTTTGTGATTTTTCATCGGGGCGTCGGAGGTAAAGGATTATTTGGGGGCTTTATCTTTGTTGGGGGAAGCAGGCTTGACCTCGGCGGGGATGGCCAAGGTCTCGGTGAAGGATTTACGCCCCTTCTTCGGGTCGGGGATAAAGGTCTTCTCAACGGTCACGGTCTTGTTAATCAAGTCAATGTCTTTGATGACGAAATCCGCACCTTTATAGGAGAATTTGTCGCCCTTCCGGTGGCGGGACCAGGTCGTGGCGGGGTTATCGGCCGCGGCCAGGAGGATGTTGATCGTATCCTTGAACTCGATGGGCTTGATGTCGTCGATTTCGACCAAGCGCCCGGCGGTCTTGTCGTCGAGAGTCAAGACGTTGCGGGTGAAGCCGTCCGGCATCTTTTCGACCTTGAAGGCCACGGGGGTCACCGGGACCTTGGGGTCGATGGGCTGCTTCAGCTTGCAGCGCTCATAATAGGTCTTGTTCTCGATGTTCTGGATCAGGAACTCGCGGTCGGCTTCCTTGCCGGAGCGCGGGGCCATGGTGGTGCTCAGGACATAGGGGTAAGTGGGGTGGCCGACCTTGACGAGGGTGACGCCAAACGGGGGCAAGGGGATGACTTGGCGGTTGAGGGGGACGTATTCCGACTGGGCGGGGTCCCACGCGATGTCGATGGTCGTGAAGAGGTCGTAATCCCAAGCATCTTCGTTCGGCTCGGGAGCGAGCCAATCGTTCGCCCCATCGGCCAAGGAGGCGCGGGGGGAGTTCGGGTAATCGCCACCCTTGGGCGCCAAGGAGAGTTCCGGGATGGCCACCTGACGGGCCTCTTCGCTCGGCAACAGGGGCTTAACGAGTTCAGGCGACCAGCCTTGACCCAGCAGGCCCCAGGCGGTGACGCCGGCGAGCAACAAGAGCGTTGCGCCGATGAAAAGAAAGAAGTCCTTACGGGAATTCATGGAAAGGGTCTCGGATTATTTCTTGGGTTCGCCCTCAGCGGCGGGCTTTTCTTCGACGATGGTAAGGTAGTCGATCTGGACGGTGAATTGCGCGGGGGCTTGGCGCACCACGACCTTGCGTTCTTCCTTGGGGGCCGGGGCAGCTGCCTTGGTGTTGTTGGAGACCGCGGCGTCGGCGGTAAAGAAGCCCGGGAGGCTGCTGACGGCAACCGGAGCCGTCGGGGCCGAAGGGGAAACGACCGTGGGGGCGGAACCCAGCAACTTGAGCATATCGGCGGACGGCGTGCCGACTTCGACGGCCGTGACGGCGAACGGGCGACCGCTGTTGCGCACCTTGTTGACGAAAGTGCGGAGCGTGGCGGTGGTGCCGACGAAGCGGACCCGGAAGGAGAGCGTGTCGACGAGGCCGGGCTGACGGAAGGTACGGCTCGGGGCGAACTCGTCGGTTTCGTTACGGACGGTTTCGGGCTGCGCGAACGTGCCCGCGCCGGGCTTGCCTTCGGGAATCTTCTCGAAGGTTTCCACGGCTTCGCGGTCGATGGACTCGAGCAGGATCGGGGTCGGCGCGCCGGCGGTCACGGGGCGGGAGTCGGCGAGCGTCTTGAAGAGGAAATCGATGATTTGGCGCTGCTGGTCGACGCGCACGATGTCGCGCTTGGGAGACGTCCCCGGGTTGCGGATGTAGCGGCGGAAACCGAATTCGCACTTTTCGTTCGGCAGCATGCGGATGTCGCGATCGCCGGCGAACTTCGTCCACTCGTCGACGGACTGCTTGATTTCCGAAGCCAGCGCGGTGTTGGACATATCCTTCCCGACGATGCGGGCCTCGGGCGCACCCGCGATGAGCGCCTTGAGTTGCTCCTTCTGCGCATTGAGGTCGACCAAGTCCTTCGTCGCCGCATCGACGTTGGCCGGGGTCAAGGAAATGGGGGCGGTCCCCGCCGGGAGCAGGTGGCCATTGAGCAGACCGCGGCTTTTCTTCTGCTGCAGATCGAGCTCGCGGGCGGTGGCGTTCTTGTCCGTGTACTTCCAGTAGCTGGCGCCGACGCCGGCGACGAAGACGACGCCGACCGCGATGAGCGAGCTGTAGAAGAGTTTGTTCTGCTTAAAGTTTTCCATGACTTAGAGGGCTTTATCCTTTTGGATGATCAGCGTGAAGGTGAGTTTGGGGACGTTGGCTTCCTTGTAGTCCGGCTTGATCTCATCCGAAGGGATGTCCGCGATGAACGCCGACTTCTTCAGGCTGGCCATCAAGGCGTTCTGGCGCTCGATGAGTTCGCGGGCATTGAAGGTCTTACCCGGGGCGACCTTGTCGAGCAGGATGCGCGCCGTGACGGTGACCTTGGTGATCGGCGGCGCCGGCGGTTTGGGCGCTTCGCCTTCGACGGCCGGAGCGGCCGCGCCGGCGACATGGACGACGCGGATTTCCTCGACCCAGGTGTTCTTGCTCTGGGCCACGCGGGTCTGGAGGTCGGTCAGGAAGGCCGGCCAGTTCGAACGGTTGGTGACGACGGACTCCAGCAATTGGTTCGTGGCCAGGACGGCTTGGGCGTCTTCGTGCGTCTTGATGATCGTCGCTTGGTGCCCATTCAGCACGAGGGCGCGCGCCTTCAGCTGGTTGATCTGCTCGGCATTGTAGTCGGTGGCGTCGGCCAAGGCCAAGAACACGGGCCACGGCGCCAAGGCGGCCAGCAGGGCGGCCACCAGGAGCTTGGGCTTGCGGGCATCGAAGGCGATTTGGGCCGCGATGTCGCGCGGGATCAGGTTCACGCCGGATTGCTGCGGGAGCAACAAGGAGGCCGCTTCCCCGATGACTTCGGAAATCTGGTGGACGTGCTGGCGGAGGTAATCCGGGTTGAGCTCCGGACCGGGGGTCAGGGCGGAAGAGGGATCGAACTGCTCAACCGGGAGGCGGAGCGATTCGGTGAGCTGTTCGGCGAGGCCAGGCACCAAAGAACCGCGACCGGTCAGGAGAATGCGGGTCGGTTGACGACCGGCGGCGCCACGGCGCACGTTGATCAGGCGACGGTTGATGTCCTGGGCGAGACGACGGATGAAGCTCTGCGAATTGACTTGGAGCACGGCGACCTGCGGATCGGATTCCGTGAGGTGCACGATGCCGGAATAGTAGCCGACCTTGACCGCTTCGGCGGTCGCAAAAGGCTGGCCGGTGTTGTCGGAGACGCCCTGGGTGAGCAGGTTGCCGCCGATGTTCGCGGACTGGATGTTGGCGCCGGCCGGGCCGACGAAGCTCAACGAAGTCGAACGGGCACCGACGTTGACGATGAGGACTTCCTCGTTGGCCAGACCGCCATGCAACAACGCGGCCCGGCTGTCCAGCAACGGGGCGGCTTGAATGGCGTACGGACGGAGGCCGGTGGCGGAAACGAGGTTGGCGATGCGGGTGGCCACTTCGGTGCGCAACGCAAACAGCAGGACTTCCGCTTCGACGCCGTCAGAGGACATCACCTGGCTATCCCAGATGACTTCGTTCAGGGGGTAAGGGATCGCATTCTGCGCCTCGAAGGCGACGATCTGCGCTTGGCGCTCGCGTTCGACTTGGGGCACCTTGAGCGACTTCTGCAGCAGCAGGAAGCTCGGGGCGATGATCGTGGCCTGACCCGAAATCTTGTGCGTGTTGACGAGGGCCGCCAAGGCGGCCACGGCGGCGTTCAACCAGTCATCATCCCCGAGACCCGGCGCCAGGTCTTCGGCGAAAAACTGGTCCATGAACAGGCGACCGGCTTCCTCGCGGAAGGAGGACACCGAGACGTGGGACGCGGCGAGGTTGACGATCAAGGCCTTCTTCTGGCTCATACGTGCAGGGGGTGTGGAGGGTTGGGTTCCGCGCCGACCTTAGCGGGTCGGCACATCCTCGCGGATGAATTCAGGGGAAGGCGGAACCACAGGGGTGTCGGAATAAAGAACGAGGTACTGCGGGCGGAGGATGCCCGGAGTGCTGATGACTCCGCGATCGGCGGCGTCCTTGGCGGGATCGAACTTGGCCTTGGTTTGGAGGTCCTTGTGGAGGGCCCACTTCTGGTCGGCCAAAACTAAGCCGCGGGCATCGAAAACCGGCTCTTCATTGCCCGCCACTTCCAACTGTACGTAATAGTAGTCGGGTTCCTTCTTGAGGTTGTCGCGCTTGACGACGTCGCCAGGGAGGTAGAACAGGACCGAACGGGGCTGGTTGACTTCGATCGTCAACACGGTGGCGGACGAGCGGTAGTAGTTCCAATCTTCGGGCTTGGGGGAGGCGTTCTTGTAGATCTGCGTGACGGTGACCTTGACCTTATCGACCCACTTCTTGTTGAGCACCTTGGCGTCGGCCGCCGCCGGCTTGGTTTCGGGCACGGTGTTGGCCTGGATCTCGACCTGCATGCGGTTCCAAGGGTTGACCTGTCCGCCGAGCTTGGTCTGCTGGAAAGTCACGCTCCGCACGAAAACGGCACTCTTTCCGGTGGTGGCCGCACCGGTCGCCGGCGCAGTCTGGGCAAAGGAGTAAGGGGTCAGGGTGACCACCGCCAACAAGAGGGCGCAAACGGCTTTGAATCGGGGCATGGGGAGTAATGTGGTAAGGACGCTAAGGATGGTGGCAAACGCAAAAGCCCGAGCGCTGGAACATTTGGTTAATGCAAAACTCTTGCAACTAACAAGGTGGCGCTTAAACCCGTGGGATTGTGAGTCCCTTCTGCCGATTTCTCCTTCTCGTCCTCTGCCTAAACCTCCCCCTTGCCGGGTGGACCCAAAGCGAAGCCCAGGTCGTCAGTAGCTTCACCATTCCTGACGAATGGGTGGGCCAAGTAAGTACGCCTAAAATCGCCCATTCGGCCTTGATTCCAAGCGGTGGGGAGTTGCATGGCTACACCCTCAACGCCACCGATTCCCGCAGGCTCGCGCGGGCGAAATTAATCGTTGGGATTAACCCGGAATTGGAGCCCTGGCTGGCAAACTGGGCTGAAGCTAATCGCCGCCAAAAGGACCTCCTTTGGCTGTACCCCGACCCCCTGCCTTCCGGGAGCCACCTCTGGACAGTCCCTGCGGAGGTTAAGCGGATGATCAGCCGCCTTAAGAAGGGACTGGATTCAGCGGGGATTGCAACCTCTGAAGATGCTGTATTGCAAATACTTAAGGATATTGATGCGGTCGAAAAGGACGTCCGGGATACCTTCGCCCCGCTCCTGCCCCATGAGAGGCAATTTGTCACCCAGCACCCTGGCTTGGAAAGCTATGCCGAGGCCTTCGGGCTCAAGGTCACCGGTAGCATCCTCCAATGCTCTTCGGCCGAGTCCGCCGATCCGTCGGCCCGGCATTACGCCGACCTTCTCAAATCCATCCGGACCCAAAAGGTCCGCGTGATTCTCAGCGATGCGGGGCAAAATCCTGCCGCCGCTCAGCAGCTGGCCAAGGATGCCGGTCTCAAAGCACCTACCGCGGTGAGCTTCGAATACCTACAGAAGCCCGGCACCCCAGGGGATACTTGGGGCAGCATGATGCGGCTGAATGCCCGGAAATTGGCCGACGCCCTCAAGCAACCGTGAAACCGCACCCTTGGTGGTCCCCCCTCGGGGATGCGTGCTTCGGCTTGCTTCCGCGCGTCCCTTACGCCCGCCCCGATGGGGCCGACTGCGCGGGCATCGCCGTCGAAGCCCGCGGGCTCTCCGCCGCCGCCCGGCCGGATGGGCCGACGGCTTTCACTGAAGCCGATTTCACCATCCCGTGCGGCTGCCGGACGGCGCTCATCGGTCCGAACGGCTCCGGCAAGTCCACCCTCCTCCGCGTCCTCGCGGGCTTGCTGCCCCCTGCCAGCGGCTCAGTCCAAGTACTGGGAGCGAAGCCGCAATTGGGCCGGGCCCGCGTGGCCTACCTGACCCAACGACCCCGGCTGACGGACCCTTTCCCCCTCAAGCTTCGCCGCTTGGTGCAGATGGGCACCTACGCGCACCACGGCTGGTTTGAAGAATGCCACCATGGCGATGAAGCGGTCGACCGCGCGCTCCACTTGCTGCAGCTCACCGAACTCGCCGATCGGGCGGTGCACACCCTCTCGGGAGGACAGTTGCAACGGGCCCTCCTCGCCCGCGCGACCGTCCAAGGCGCCGAATTACTGTTGCTCGACGAACCCTACGCCGCGCTCGACCAAGCGAGCCGTGAGATCGTCGAGGGCTTCCTCTTCGCGCCCGACACCAACCTCACGATCGTGATGGCGACGCACGATCCGGCGGACTCGCAACGCTTCGACCGCATCCTCGAACTCCGCCACGGCGCCTTACGTACCGTCCACGCCTGCGCCGGCCACCCCCACCGTCATGCTTGAGTTCTTCCTCGAACCGCTGCGCGAACCGTTCTTCCAGCGCGCACTGCTCGCCGTCGTCTTGAGCGGACTGACCTGCGCCTGCCTCGGCGCCTATGTGGTGCTCCGCCGGATGGCCTTTCTCAGCACCGCGCTCACCCACTCCATCCTCCCAGGCGTGGTCGGCGCGATCCTGTTGGGGCTCTCCCCTTATGTCGGCGCCCTCGCCGCCGCCCTGCTCACCGCCGGCGGCATCGCTTGGCTCTCGGCGCGGCGCGGCACGAGCGAAGACAGCGCCATCGGGGTGATGCTCTCCGTCATGTTTGCCGCGGGGATCGCGCTCATGTCGGCCGCGCAGGCGTGGCGCGATTTCACCGGCTTGCTCTTCGGCAGCGTCGTCTCCGTGGGCGCCACCGACCTGCTCATCATCGGCCTTACCTCCGTCGGCATCCTCTTCACCCTCCGGGTCCTGCACAAGGAACTCGAGCTGGCCTCCTTCGACGAGGAATACGCCGAGCTCATCGGCGCGCGCCCCGCGTGGCTCCGCGCGGTGCTGCTGATCCTCGTCGCGCTCGGCGCCGTCGCCTGCGTCCGCTTGGTCGGCGCCTTGCTGACGACGGCGCTGTTCGTCATTCCGTCCGCCACGGGCGTCCTGCTCGGACGCAGCTTACCGCAGGTCATGGGCTGGGGCATCGCGTGCGCCCTCGTCGGAGGCATCAGCGGACTTTACCTCTCGTACCACATCGCGGGCGTGCCCTCCGGCGCCGGCATCGTGCTGTGCTGCGCGGTCCCTTACCTCATCGCCCGCCTCCGCGCTCCCCGGCGCTGAGCGTCAGAGGCGCGGCGGGCGCTCCGAGAGCGGCGGGCCCAAGACTTCCTGCGCGATGATGGCGCGGCGCAACGCGGCGCGCGTGGCGAACTCATGGCGGATGGCGTGCTGCCCGTACCGGATCAACGGTCGGGTGATGACCGGCGCGCGGGCTGCGACCGGGGCCGGCGGCGCCGACGTCGGCTCCTCCGGCGCGGGCGCGGGAACCTTCAGCGACCGCTTCCGCAAGCGCCGCGGCGGCGCCGGCGGCAACGGCGGGGGCGACGTGGGCGGGGCTTCGCCCGCGGCGGCGAAGAGCCGCACGACCACGAAGAGCGCGATCCCACCCAAGATGTACGGCGTCAGCGTCACGGGCGCTTAGACCTGCGGCGCGGTGGGCGGCTGGTCGCCGCCGATGCCCTTGCGCATGGCGGTATCCGCCTTGAGGTTCTCGATGCGCTGGTAGTCCATGTAACCCATGCGGCCGGAGCGCAACGCATCCGCCAAGGCCTGCGGGACCATGGCTTCGGCTTCGACCACGCGGGCGCGCATTTCCTCGACGCGCGCGCGCATTTCCTGCTCCAAGGCCACGGCCGCGGCCCGGCGGATTTCCGCTTGGGCTTGGGCCATGTTCTTGTTGGCGTTGGCTTGGGCTTCCTGGAGCATCGCGCCGATGTTGTCGCCGACGTCCACGTCGGCGATGTCGATGGACATGATTTCGTAGGCGGTGTTCGCATCGAGGCCACGCTCCAGCACGGTCTTCGAGATGCGGTCGGGGTTCTCGAGCACGAACTTGTAGCTCTCGGAGGAACCGATGGTCGTCACGATGCCTTCACCGACGCGGGCGATGATGGTTTCCTCTTGGGCGCCGCCGACGAACCGGTCGAGGTTCGTGCGGACGGTCACGCGGGCCTTGACCTTCACCTGGATGCCGTCCTTGGCGACGGCGTCGATCGTGGTGCGACCGCTGGCGGGATTCGGGCAATCGATGACCTTGGGGCTGACGGAGGTGAGGACCGCCTCGAGGACGGACTTGTTCGTCCCGCGCGTCGCGATGTCGATGGCGCAGGCGCGATTCCAGTCGAGGTGGAGACCGGCCTTCTGCGCGGCGATCAGCGCCTGCACGGTCTGCACGATGTTGCCGCCGGCCAGGTAGTGGGCGTCGATCTTCTCCACGTCGACCGACAGGCCCGCCTTGGTCGCGGCGATCTTGGCGTCGACGATGACCGTGTACGGCACGGCGCGCAAACGCATGCCCACGAGATCGAAGAGGCCGACCTCAGCCCCCGCCAAACGGGCCCTCACCCAGACGGTCAGGAACGACAGCAGGAAGAGGATGAGGATGAGGAGGGCGCCCGCGGCGACCCACATGACGATGGTCAGGATATCAGGAGGCATGGTAGGGAAAGGATCAGCGGAGGCGACGGACGGTGACGCGGCCAGCCGCGGCTTCGACGATGGTCACGGCGACGCCGCGCTCCACGAAGCCGTCGAGGGTGGTCGCTTCGACCAGGCGGCCTTCGACCTCGATGGTGCCCGAAGGCGCGAGCACCGTGGTGGCCACGCCCGTCTTGCCGATGAACGGCGCGAGCGCCGCAGGCGAGGGGACCGCCGCGCCCTCGTTGCTGCTCACGTTGGTGAGGGAGCGCCCCACGCCCGTCTGCGGGAGCAGCCGGCGGAAGGCGACGAACTCGAGGATGAAGAGCACCACGAAAGCGACGACGAAAAGCAGGCAGACGCCCCCACCGGCCTCCGCCGACAGGTAGATGCCGGTGAAGGAGACGATCGCGCCGAGAAACCCGAGGATGATCGTCGGGAGGAAAAATTCGGCCGCGATGAGGAGCAACCCGCCGAGGAGCAGGCTGATGGGGAGAACCAAGGAGACATCCCCTTGGGCGGTCAGGATCGCTAGCATGCCTGCAAGGTAGGTCAGCCGAGGGGGTTATCCATACTTTTTTGGGCCTTCATTCTATAAAACAGGGGTGGAATTCCAACCCTGGCTCGGCATAACTTCCCTCATGACCAAGAAAGCCCCCGTCCCTCGTCGCACCCACATCAAGGAGGCCCATACCGTCATGCAGGAAGCCTTGCTGCACGTGGGGGGCTCGCCGACCACCGCCGGCGGCAAGAACGCGCAGGTCGCCGCGCACAAACGGGTCGCCAGCGCCGTAGGGGTGTCGGCGTCGATGCTCTACAAGTGGCGCGAGCCCGCCGAACGCGGCAGCGGCCACACCAATCCCCTCGAACGCGTGGTCAAGCTGATCGCCGCCACCGGCGACGACCGGATCATCGACTGGTTGGCCCAGCAGGCCGGCGGCCATTTCGTGCGCGACGAAGCCGCGACCGCCAGCCCCATGTTGGCCCGTGACGCCAATGCCTTGGTGAAGGAGTTCAGCGTCATCATCACCGAAGTCGTCAGCGCCGCCGAAGACGGCCAGGTCTCCCCCGATGAATCGCAAGCGCTCCGGACGAAGTGGAACGCGCTGCAGAAACGGACCGAGGCCTTTGTCCGCGCCTGCGAAAAGGGCGCCTACGGGACCTCGGCCTGACGATTGCACTTCACCTCGGTGCCGAGACGGCTATCGAAGAGCCCATGGCCGCCCATCCCATCCGACGCTACGGCGACCCTGTCCTCCGGGCCAAGGGCGAGCCCGTGCGCGAATTCGGGACGGCGCTCTGGGACCTCGGGGATGCGATGCTCGCGTCGATGCACGCCGCCAAAGGCATCGGCTTGGCCGCGCCGCAGATCGGGCTCTCCCTGCAGCTCTTCGTCGTCAACGTGCACGACGAGGACTTCAAGCCCACCTTGGACGGCAAGGTCGTCGACCCCGAGGAAATCATGCCCATGCTGTTCGCCAACGCGACGGTCACCGTGCCCGCCGGCGAAGCCGAAATCTACACCGAAGGATGCCTGTCCTTCCCCGGCATCACCGGCGATGTCGAGCGCGTGGAGAAGGCCATCGTCCAGTTCCGCGACGCCGATGGCGCCCCGCACACCTTGGAGTGCGAGGGCCTGCTGGCCCGCTGCGTGCAGCACGAATACGACCATTGCCAGGGCGTCCTCTTCATCGACCGCATGACGCGCGCGCACCAGCTCCTCACCGCCACCAAGGTGAAGAAGCTGCAACGCGCGACGACGGCCGAACTGAAGGCGGCCAAGAAGCAAAAGGGCTGAAAAGCCTTACTTGCCGGCCGGCTTGGCGGGCTCCTCGAGCTTCAGCACGAGTTGGCCGACCTCGGTCTTTTCGGCGCCGGCGGCGGCGCTGGCGACCTTGAAGGACTTCACGAGATTGCTGCCGCCGTCGGTGGTCACGATCCACGAAGCCTTGGGGAGCTCCGGATTCACGACTCCACCGCCGACCACGTCGGCTAGGGTGTCGAGGCTGCTCACGCCGATGTTGCCGACGCGCACGCACAGGTGGCGCATGAGGGCCGACCCCAAGGGGGAACTGGCGCGGTCATAGCCGAGAACCCAGTCGCCGGAACCCGCCAAGCGCGGGATGAAGCTCTTCTCGTCCTTCAAGGACAGGGAGCCGGTGTAGACCTTCGCGAACGTGGGGGCCGGACCGGTCGTCGTGAGGAAGACCTCGGAAGCGATCACGCGGTGCGTCACGGCATCGGACATGCGGACGAAGAGCAAGGAGGCGGAGTTGTCGACGGTCAGCGGGTAGACCTCGGCCCAGATATAGGCGCACTGGCGAGGCTGCAACGGGGCGGAGCCGCTAGACCAAGAGCCTGCGTAGCCATTGGCCGGCGCCGGCGACAAAGCCTTGGCGTCCGCCTTGCTCCAGGCTGCGCGCAGCTGCTCGGTCAAAGCGTTGGTGCGCAACGGCGGGTTGCCTTCGAGGACCGTGATCGCCCCCACGATGTGCTGCTGCTGGAAACCCTGGTCGCGGGCTATCTTCTGAAAGCGAATCGCGGCCTGGATCAGCGAATTCTCCCACTTCGTCTGCGGCAGGTCGAGGCTCAGGTTCACCGTCTTCGTGACCTCAAGGTAACGGGTGCCGGCGACGTTCCGCAGGCGCGTCAACGACGGCTGGGCCTGGGCCAACTGGGCGCGACCTTCGTCGATGATCTTCTGCGCGCGGGTCTTCACCTGCTCCGCGGTCTCCGCGAAGGCGCCCTTGGACTCCAAGCGCGGGGCGTTCATGATGCTCATGCCCTGCTGGACGCGGGCCTGGCCGAGTTCGACCTGGCGGACGGCGCGACCCCACTCCGCCCGTTCGGGGGTATTGAGGTAGCGGGGCACCTCCGGGTCGGGAATCAGGGGGACGGGCGGTGGAGGGGTTGTCTCACCGGCGGCGAAGACAACTAGGCTGGCAAACAGGGCTAACATGGGGTGGGTTAGGATTCGTCGAACTTACGGGCAAACAAAGCATCCATCTCATCGAGGAGCGCGGAAGCATCCTTGCCCCGCACGGAGAATCTTAAGACCGAACCTTGCCCCGCCGCCAGCATCATTAGCCCCATGATGCTTTTTCCGTTCACGACTTCATCATCCTTGGAAACGGTGATTTCGACGTCCGGGTAGCGGTTGGCGAGTCGGACGATCTGGGCCGCCGGGCGGGTATGGATGCCCATGCGGTTCTGGACGGTGAATTCGCGCACCTGCGCCTCGGAGGTTTCGGACATAGAAGGGGGGTCTTTTCGCCGTTTTAGGCGATTAAAGAGAAAAGGGAGGGGGTCCCCCCCTCGGTCAAGGCAAATCCCCTGGCCGGAGGGTTCGCTTGACCTTCCCCGATAGAGCCCTCCAATCGTCCCAAACGAACTACCGTGGCCACGCCCGCTGTCCTCACCCATCCGGAATCCCTGAAGAAGCCTGCCGGTCCTTCAGAATTCGCTAAACACCCCGTCAACGCGGCCCTCTCCAAGGCCGAGAAGGTGGCGCTCTACACCAAAATGGCACGTATCCGCCATTTCGAGCAGCGCTGCATTCGCACCTACCAACAGGGTAAAATTGGGGGGTTTCTCCACTTGTACGTCGGCCAAGAGGCTGTCGCCGCCGGGACGATCTCCCTCCTCGGCAAGCATGACCACATCATCACGGGCTACCGCGACCATGGTCACGCCCTGATGGTGGGGATGAGCATGAACGAATGCATGGCCGAGCTCACGGGCAAGGTCACCGGCTGTTCCCAAGGCAAGGGCGGCTCGATGCACTACTTCGCCCCGGACAAGAACTACTGGGGTGGCCACGGCATCGTCGGCGGCCAAGCCCCGCTCGGCACCGGCCTCGCCTACGCCGTCAAGTTCAAGGGCCTCAAGGGCTGCTGCCTCGCCTACATGGGCGACGGCGCCGTCAACCAAGGCGCGGTCCATGAAGCCTACAACCTGGCGGCCCTCTGGGACCTGCCCATGATCTTCGTCATCGAGAACAATGGCTACTCGATGGGCACCTCCCAGGAACGCTCCACCGCCCACCCGGGTTGCTTGGCCAAGCGCGCCGAGGGTTACGGCATGGCGTGGGACGTCATCAACGGCCACGACGTGTACGAGGTCCGCGCCAAGACCGACGCGGCCGTCAAGCGCGCCCACGAGGAGTCCAAGCCGACGGTCCTCGAGATCTTCACCTACCGCTACTTCGGCCACTCGATGGCCGACCCCGACAAGACCTACCGCGACAAGGACGAGATCAAGGAGTACCGCGAGAAGAAGGACCCGGTCCTGCTCTTCGAAAACGAGCTGTTGGCCGAAGGCGTCCTGACGCCCGCCACCCGCGACGCCATCAATGAAGCCGCCATGGCCGAGGCCGACGTGGCCGCGGCGTTCGCCGAGGAGTCGCCCGACCCGACGGTCGCCGACATCACCAAGCACATCTACTGGGAAGAGGACAACCGCGGGCCGAACTCGACCAGCCGCGGCACCATCATCTTCGAATAATCCCTTACCCGACCTTTTTTCATGGCTGTCATTACCTACCGCGAGGCGCTCCGCGCCGCGATGCGCGAAGAGCTCCAGCGCGACGAAAACGTCGTGATCATGGGCGAAGAAGTCGCGCAGTTCAACGGCGCCTATAAGGTGACCGAGGGGCTCCTCAAGGAGTTCGGTCCCAAGCGCATCGTCGACACCCCGATCTCCGAAGCCGGCTTCATCGGCCTCGGCATCGGCGCCTCCATGCTCGGCATCCGCCCGGTGATGGAACTGATGTTCTGGTCCTTCTCCTACGTGGCGTTCGACCAGATCGTGAACAACGCCGGCAACATCCGCTACATGTCCGGCGGTCTCATCAATTGCCCCATCGTCATCCGCGGCCCCGCCAACGGCGGCACCAACGTCGGCGCGACCCACTCCCACACGCCCGAAGCCATCTTGGCTTCCCACCCCGGCATCAAGGTGGTCTGCCCGGCCACCCCGTACGACGCCAAGGGCCTCATGAAGGCCGCCATCCGCGACAACGACCCGGTCTACGTGATGGAGAACACCATCCTCTACAACGACAAGGGCGAGGTGCCGGAAGGCGACTACATCGTCCCGCTCGGCGTCGCCGACGTGAAGCGCGAAGGCACCGACCTCACCATCGTGGCCCACGGCCGCGCGGTCATCACTTCCCTCAAGGCCGCCGAGATCCTCGAGAAGGAACACGGCGTCAGCGTCGAGGTCGTCGACCTCCGCTCGATCCGCCCGCTCGACGAGGAGACCATCCTCGCTTCGGTCCGCAAGACGCACCGCGCCCTGCTCGTCGAAGAGAACAAGCCTTTCTGCGGCGTGGACGCCCAGGTCGCCTACCTCATCCAAGCGAAGGCCTTCGATGACCTCGATGCCCCCATCGGCCGCGTGTCCTCCATCGACGCCCCGCAGATCTACTGCAAGCGCATGGAAGACCAGCAGCTCCCCCACCCCGCCCGCGTCGTCGAAGCCGCGCTCAAGGTCCTCGCCTAATCCCCCACCCTTTTAACTACGATGGCTGAAATTATCGATATGCCCAAGTTGTCCGACACGATGTCGGTCGGTACCTTGGTGAAATGGAACATCAAAGAAGGCCAGAAGGTCGCCTTCGGTGACATCCTCGCGGAAGTCGAAACCGACAAGGCGACGATGGAACTTTCCTGCACGGTGCCCGGCACGGTGCTGAAGATCTACGCCCCGGCCGGCTCCCAGCTTCCGGTCGGCGACCCGATCTGCGCCATCGGCAAGGAAGGCGAAGCCGCGCCCGATCCCAAGGGCAAGCCCGCGGCGCCGAAGGCCGCCGCCCCGATCCCCGAATCCACGGGCATCCCGTGCGTCCCGGCCGCTCCGGCCGCCAACGCCGCCCCCGCGCCGCAGTCCGACGCGAGCCGCACCAGCGCTTCCCCTTACGCCCGCCGTATGGCCGAGAAGGCCGCGCTCAACGTCGCGGCCCTCGCCGGCACCGGTCCGGGTGGTCGCGTGGTCGCCCGTGACGTCGCCGCCGCCGCTTCCGCCCCCGTCGCCGCCGCTCCCGCTGGTCCCGTCAACGTCGCCGTGGCTCCGCCCGCCGACGGCAAGGGCATCCAGCCCGACGCCGACGTCCCCGTCGGCGGCATGCGCGCGACCATCGCCCGCCGTCTCCTGGAGTCCAAGAACACGGTGCCGCACTTCTACCTCGAGGTCGAAGTCGACGCCGCCCCGCTCATGGGACTGCGCGAAACGCTGAACAAGCGCCTCGCCGAACAAGGCGGCGAATCCGCCCTCAAGCTCTCGGTCAACGACTTCATCCTGAAGGCTTCCGCCGAAGCGCTCCGCCGCGTCCCCGCGGTCAACGCCTCCTGGGCCGGCACGAGCATCCGCCAGCACTCGGCGGTGCACCTGTCCTTCGGCGTGGCCCTCGAAGACGGCCTGGTGACCCCGGTCATCCGCGACGCCCACTCGAAGTCGCTCCGCGACATCGCCACCGACGCCAAGGCGCTCATCGGCAAGGCCCGCTCCAAGAAGCTGTCCCCCGCCGAGATGTCCGGCTCCACCTTCACGGTGACCAACCTGGGCATGTACGGCGTGACGGGCTTCTTCGGCATCATCAACGTGCCGAACGCCGCGATCCTCTCCGTCGGCGCCACGATCAAGAAGCCGGTGATCGACGCCAATGACCGCATCGTCATGGGTCACCGCATGGTGATCGGCCTCTCGGGCGACCACCGCGTGGTCGACGGCGCCAACGGCGCGCAGTTCCTCCAGGCGCTCAAGCAGATCCTGGAAGAGCCCACGCTCATCCTGATCTAACCGCTCCGGAGCCGACCAAGGCCCGGCCTCGCAAGGGGCCGGGCTTTTTGTTGTCAGGCAAACGTGCGCACCGCCGACAGGCCGCCGTCGAGATGCAGGACTTGGCCGGTCATGAAGCGGGCGTGGTCGCCGAGGAGGTGCTCGACGAGCGCGGCGGTCTCGTCGGCCGACCCGACGCGCTGCAAGGGGTGCCGCTTGCCGGCGGCTTCCTTCTTCAGGTCGGAGTTCAGCAGCGGCCCGGCCAAGGGCGTGTCCGTCAACGACGGCGCGACGGCGTTCACGCGGATGAGCGGAGCCCACTCCGCGGCGAGGCTCCGGGTGAGGCCTTCGAGGGCCCCCTTGGCGGAGGCGATGCTTGCATGCATGGGCATGCCTTGCGCGACGGCGACGGTGGAGAAGAGCACGACGGACGCCTGCCCGGAAGCCTTGAGGGCCGGCAAGGCCGACTGGAGGGCGGCGATCGCGCCGAGCACGTTGACGCGGTAGTCGCGCAGGAAGTCTTCCTCGGTGAGGCGATGGAAGGGCTTCAGCGCGATGGTGCCCGGACAGTAGACGAGGCCATCGAGCTTCTCCGGCCAGACGAGCGGCGTCGGCGCGAGGGCATCGAAGGCCTGCGCGGGGACGCCGAGCTCCGCGAGCGGACCAGGGTTGCGCGCGGCGGCGTGGACCGCGTGGCCGGCCGCGCGGAGCCGCTGGATGGTGGCGAGGCCGATGCCGCTGTTGCCGCCGATGATCGCAAAGGTCTTGGACATGCGGGCAAGTTCCCCGCGCCGGGGCGAAGGTCAAATGGGGCGACGCTTTTCCCGGTCAACAAAAAGGCCGGAGGCGAACCTCCGGCCGATTCAACCGAACGCCGCTGGCTTACTTGGCGGCAGGCGTACCGGCAGGCTTCGGCGCCGGGGTCGCCGGCTTGCGGGGCTGCTTGGGGTCCAGGTTCGCAGCGAGTTGCTCATCCGTGAACTTGGTCGCGATGCCCGCCGCCGGCACTTCGGCCTTCGCCGTCCAGGCGATGGCGTTCAGCACGAGCGTGCGTTGGCTGTCGTTGGCCCAACCTTTATGGAAATGTCCGCCCGTGAAGCCGAAGCCACGACCGCCATCCTTGCGCTCGACGGCCCAAGCGACGACCTGCGGCTTCTTGTCCTCGAGGACGAGCTTGCGGACCTCGGGGTTGCCGCTGTGCGCGCCCATGCCGCGGTTCATCGTGGCTTCGGGGGCCAGCGCCGCGAGGATCGGCGTCACGCCGTCCATGCCGTCGCGGAAGCGCATGTTGAAGTACCACTCGTCCGTCGTGGCGAAGGGCTTCACGCCGCGGCTCACGGGATGGTCGGGCAAGGTCTTGAAGTCGGCGAGCCAGTGCGGGTTGACCGACCAGTGCTGCTCGAAGTAACCGCCGAGCCAATCCTTGAACTCCTTGGCGCCCTTGCCCGTCGAGGACCGTCCAGGCGGAGCCACCTTCACGGGCTGGCCGTCGGCGCTGAGCCAACCGGCTTTTTCATAAGCCGGCTCGACGGCGTAGTGGAGACAGACGAAGCCGCAACCGGCGGCCATCTTCTTGGCGAGCTGGTCGAGGTGCGGCAGCGCGGGATGGCCATCGCCACCGTCGGAGTAGATCACGATCGTGTCGGCCTTGGCGACGACGTCGTCGGCCGGCCACTTGCCGCCGAGGCTGACGGTCACGTCGACGCGGTCGGCGGCGCCTTGCCGCAAACCGGCGGCGAGGAGCTGGATGCCGGCGTTGTGCTCGTGCTCGCCGGGGCCGTGGCTGGGACGGCCGGCGATCATGAGGACGTTCTTCTTTTCTTCGGCGGACGCGGCGGTGAGGCCGCCGCAAAGGACGAGCACACCGAGGAGGAGGGTCTTCTTCATGGGAGGGTCGGGTAAAAGAAAGGCCGCAGAGACTTGCATCCTGCGGCCTTGAGGGAAGCGCTGGGTGGGGCTTACTTGGTTTCCTTCAGGACGAGGTCCTTGAACTGGACCACCATCGCGGGGCCGGCATGGAGCTGGAGGGCGAGGATGCCCTTCTTCGCACCGACCGCGGTCTCGTCGGTGACATCGACCGTCTGCACGCCGTTGATGAAGTGCTGCAGGTGGCCGCCTCGGGCGACGATGCGGTACTCGTTCCAGTCCTCGGACTTGATCTTGGCCTGGATCTCGGCGGACTTGCCGACTTCACCGGCGACTTCGACCTTGGGCTTGTTCGGAGCGGCGCCGTCCTTGATCACGGTCTTCTGACCACGCTGGGCCAGGATGCCGCGACCCTTTTCTTCGTAGAGGATGCCGGAGTAGGTCTTACCGGCCTCAAAGTCGGCCTGGTAGCCGGAGACGACGTAAGCCTTCTCGTCCACGACCTTGGAGCGGTACTGGACGCCGGAGTTGCCGCCGACGATCTTGTACTTGAAGGTGAACTCGAAGTCACCGACTTCACCACCCTGCCAGACGAGGAAGGTGTTGCCCTTGGTGGGCTTCTCCTTGGTCGTGCGACCGGTGATGCAGCCGTCCTCAACGGACCAGAAATCGAGACCCTTCCAGCCGGTCAGGTCCTTGCCGTTGAAGAGGTTCTTGTCCTCGGCGCAGGCCGTCGAGGCGAGCGCGAGGAGCGCGAGGAGGGAGGTGCGGAGCTTCATGTGCTTGGAATTACTTGGTGCGGCCGAAGAGGCGGTGCATGTTCTTCAGGCCCTTCACCGGGATGTCGTCGCGGTTCGGCTCCATCTTGCGCCAGATGGCGGCGGCGCGGGCGATGACCTTCACGTCGGTGGTGAAGGACTCGATGACGACGTCGTTCTTGTAGCCGATCTTCTTGAGGGCGGCCACGATGGGCTTCCAGTCGAGGGAGTCGCCGCCGGGGACGCCACGGTCGGTGCCGCAAGCATGGAAGTGGCCGAGGTGCTTGCCGGCCTTGAGGATGGCGGCGCCTTGGTTCTTCTCCTCGATGTTCATGTGGAACGTGTCGAGGTGGAGCTTCACGGCCGGGGAGTTGACGGCCTTGACGAGGCGCAGGCCCTGGTCGCAGGTGTTGAGGAAGTCGGTCTCGAAGCGGTTGAGGGGCTCGACGCAGAGGAGGACGCCCTTCTTCTCGGCGTGCTTGGCGAGCTGCTTGAGGTTCTTGACGACGAGCTTGAAGTGCTTCGCCTTGGTCTTGTCGTCGTGCGAGCCGATGAGGCCGACGACGGAGTAGAGCGGGCCGATGATGCGCGGGCAACCCATGGCGGCGGCTTGGTCAACGAGCGCGGTCAGGTACTTCTGCGCGTTCTTCTGGTCGGCGGCGCTGCCGCGGAAGTCGCGGCCGGGGCCCATCGCGGCGCAGACGGAACCGATGGCGATCCCCGCCTTGGCGGCCGCCGCCTTCAGGAAAGCCGGATCGACGTGCGAGGGGTCCTCGATGGCGATCTCGACGGTATCGAAGCCCCACTTCTTGAGCTTCTTGAACATGGAGACGCTCTCGTTGGTGAACGGAGAAGCGTAGAGGAAGGTATTGAGGCCGAAACGCATGATGGGAGGTGAGGTTGGGGAGAGGAACCGAGTTTGCCGCAGGGCTGGGCACGGTCAAGGCTGGGCCTCGTTAAGAACGGTTTTAAGGGACGAGCTCCCCGACGACCAACAGGCCGCCAGGGAAGAAGTGGCGGTCCGCAAACCGCTCGGGCTTGTCGATGGTCTCCTTCCGCTGGGCTAGGATGGCGGCCTTATCGAAGGCGTCCGGCAAGAGCTCGAGCCGCACGGTGTGGACGACGTCCGGCAGCTTCGTACCGACCGTGAAGGTGCTGAGGCGGGCGTAAGTGCAATAGGCATCAAAACGGGTCACGACCTTGGGCGCGCCGCCATCGAGGGTGACGGCGACCTTGCCGCCCGCGGGACCGACGACGTCGTAGACGGCGCAGTGCGTGCCCTTGAACTTGAACTCGATGACCTGGCCGGGCTGGGTGAGGCGGACCAGCGCCGGCAAGCGGTTGGCGTAGGATTTCGCGAGGGCTTCCTTGGCGGGGTCGAGCGGCGCGATGCCCGCAGGGAGCTTGGCCGCGGCGATCGAAATGAGTTTCGCCTGCTCGAAGTTATCCGCGACGAGCGGAGCTGGGAGCGCATGCTTCAACGGTTTGCCGGAGGCCTGCCCGATGGTCGGCAGCGAACGGACGATGGCCTCAAGGTACATTTGATGGCCGGTCTCGACATGCGGATGGACGCTGTCGGGCGCGAAGACGACCTTGTCGCCGAGCGCCGCCTTGGCTTCGGGGGTCTTCGGCAGCGGCGCCTTCCAGAGGACCTTGCCGGCCTTGCTCAACCGCGAGACTTCGAGGCCCAGGTGGATCGTCGGGATGCCGTAATGGTCGGCGACCTTCTCCATGGCGGAGGCGGAACGCTGGAATTTGCCGTCCGCGATGCCGGGAGCCATGCCCTCGACGAGCGTGTAGACGAAGCAGATGTCGCAATTCGGGTTGGTCCGCCAGGTCTGGCGCACGATGCCTTCCATGCAGCGGATGATCTGCTCGGGGGCGGCCCCGCCGTCGTTCACCGCGAATTCAATGAAGAGCAGGTCCGGCTGCCTGGACAGGACGTCCTGTTGGACGCGGAAGACGCCGAGGTCGGAACCCGTGCCGCCGATGGCCGCGTTGATCTCGGTGAACGTCGCGTTGGGATAAGCCTGCTTGAAATGGGCGAGCGACTTCACGCGCCAACCCGGCTGCGCGGTGATGGACCCGCCAAGGTAACCGACCTTGACCTCGGGCAAGGCGCCCGACCCGAAGCGCCCTTGGGCTTTGGCCAAGAAATTCGGCAAGCCCGCACGGGGGCGGCACTCCTGCGCATCGATCAAGGGAAGCTCCGGCTC
>Ga0114982_1000246_pt1 | contig 29549 bp, 20 predicted proteins | sample Shrwel_input2_FT_FD_87183 | JGI IMG/M metagenome (GOLD analysis project Ga0114982, IMG submission 87183) | Subsurface microbial communities from deep shales in Ohio, USA - Utica-3 well 1 S input2 FT | ecosystem: Environmental > Aquatic > Deep subsurface > Shale gas/oil reservoir > Produced... | reverse complement strand
ACTTATTCGCTGATGATGATTGTTTATTCTATGATTAATGTTCCTTACGCTTCTTTACTCGGTGCTATTTCTGCAGACCCCAAAGAAAGAAATCAACTTTCTTCTTACAGAATGTCATTTGCATTTATTGGAAGTTTCGTAACGTTTATGTTACTACAACCTTTAATTGATTTTTTTGCAAAAACATTTGACACCGAAAAGGTAAACCAAGTAACCAGCGCAGCAGAATCTACTGTGAGTACGTCTGTAATTGGTTGGGTAATGGGAGTAGGAAGTATAGGAATCATTTGCGTTATTCTATTCTTACTGTGTTTCAGTTGGACTAAAGAAAGAGTACAGCAAATCGAAAGCGAAGAAAATGCTTCTATAAAATCAGACCTTAAAAATTTATTTCACAATGCACCTTGGTGGATTTTAGTGGCTACAGGATTAGCTGCACTCCTTTTTAATGCAGTAAGAGATAGTGTGGCCATCTATTATTTCAGAGATTATGTGAAATTCAATTATAAAATGACGGGAACAGGTTGGGATATGACTACCATTTATTTCCTCGTAGGTCAAGCTGCCAATTTAATCGGTGTAATGTTAGCACCAAGCATTTCTGCAAAATACGGAAAGAAAAAAACCTACATGATTGCCATTCTTATCGCAGGAGTATTAAGTTCATTCTTCTACATTATTCCTAATAACATCCTATGGATTCTTAGTTTACAATTTTTAGTTTCTCTTTTTGCAGGATATGTTTTACCATTACTCTGGTCTATGTTTGCAGATATTGTAGACCATCAAGAACTCCTTACCGGAAGACGAGCTACAGGTCTTATTTTCTCTTCTTCTTCTATGTCTCAAAAATTAGGCTGGGCTCTTGGTGCTGCTTTAAGCGGATGGATTCTTGCTTGGTTTAATTATGCTCCAGATGCAATGACTCAAAATCCAGAAACCATTTTCGGAGAGAAACTTATGATAAGTATACTTCCTGCAATCTGCTGTGTTATCGCTTTTATAGGGATGATGTTTTATCCTCTATCTGACAAAAAAGTTAAAGAAATTTCTGAAGAACTTAACTCCAGAAGAACCAAATAATTACAATAAATATTGATAAAATGATGATTATGATGAATGCTAAAGATGTTTTCTTAAAAAGAAAAAAAGAACTCGAAGAAGAATACCAAAACCTCATCGAGAAACCTAACAGCCCAAAAAATGAAGTATCAAACGGTATTTTTACAAGATATTCTAATCCTGTAGTTACAGCCAAACATATTCCACTCGACTGGCGATATGATTTTAACGAAAAAGAAAATCCGCTGCTTTTAGAGAGAATTGGCTACAATGCAGCATTTAATGCAGGAGCCATTCAATTTAATGACAAATATATTCTTTGTGTAAGAGTGGAAGGAAATGACAGAAAATCGTTTTTCGCTATCGCAGAAAGTGAAAACGGAATAGATCATTTTAAATTTTGGGAAAAACCTTGTGTCATTCCTCAAATCGAAGGGAATCCAGACACCAATGCTTACGACATGAGATTGGTAAAACACGAAGACGGTTGGATTTACGGTATTTTTTGCACCGAAAGAAAAGACCCAAATGCTCCAAAAGGCGACACCAGTTCTGCAATTGCCAATGCTGGAATTGTAAGAACAAAAGATTTAATTCACTTCGAAAGACTTCCTGATTTGGTTTCAAACTCTGGTCAACAAAGAAATGTGGTGCTTCATCCTGAATTTGTGAATGGCAAATATGCAATTTACACAAGACCTCAAGATGGTTTTATAGATGTAGGAAACGGCGGTGGAATTGGCCTTGGATTCATAGAAGACATGACCAATCCTGTAGTACAAGACGAAAAAATAATTTTTGGAAAAAATTACCACACCATTTACGAACTAAAAAACGGATTAGGTCCCGCTCCTATTAAAACCGAAAAAGGCTGGCTTCATCTTGCTCACGGCGTGAGAAACACCGCTGCAGGTTTGCGTTACACTTTGTATATGTTCATGACAGATTTAGAAGATATTTCTAAAGTTACTCATGTTCCAGCTGGTCATTTTATGGCTCCAGAAGATCAAGAAAGAATAGGCGATGTATCTAATGTGCTTTTCTCTAACGGCTGGATTGCTGACCAAGATGGCAAAGTGTACATTTATTACGCTTCTTCGGATACCAGAATGCATGTAGCAGTCTCAGATATAGAGCGATTGATAGATTATGTGGCTCAAACGCCTGAAGATGATTTTACCACTTATGCTTCGGTGCAGAGAATTATAAAACTGATAGACAAAAATAAAATCTCACAATTATAACTTTAAATTCCCGAAAACCTCACAAAGAAATGCGTGAGGTTTTTACCCTAAATTAATTTCGCGTGGAAAATAGAATTCTTCACCTCAAAAATAAAGCTGAAAAAGAACTTCAAAATATTTTAGAATATTGGGCCAAAAATATGCTCGATGAGAGAAATGGTGGTTTTATAGGAGAAATTAACCATCTGGATTCTAAAAATATTTTAGCAGACAAAGGCTCTGTACTAAATGCCAGAATTCTTTGGACTTTTTCAGCAGCTTATGATTTAACCAAAAATCCAGAATATCTCAATCTCGCCAAAAGAGCTTTCTTTTACATCAAAAATTATTTTTTTGACAAAGAATTTGGCGGAATTTTTTGGACGCTCTATCATAATGGCGCTCCAAAAGACACCAAAAACCAAATTTACGCTCTCGCTTTTACCATTTATGGATTGTCTGAATTTTATAAAATTTATAAAAACGAAGAAGCGCTAGAAATGGCTCAAAATCTCTTCTATCAAATAGAATTACACAGTAGAGACCACCAAAAAAGAGGCTATTTAGAAGCTTTTACCAGAAATTGGGAAGAAATAGAAGATTTGAGATTAAGCGAAAAAGACGCCAATGAAAAGAAAACCATGAATACGCATTTGCACATTGTAGAAGCGTATGCGAATCTTTATTTGGTTTGGCCTAATCAAAAGTTGAAAGAAGCCATCAAGGAAATTCTAGAAATTGTAGACCTTCATTTTATTGACAAAACCAAGAATCATTTGAAGCTCTTTTTTGATGAAAATTGGGTAGAAAAAGAAGATGTAATTTCTTACGGACATGATATAGAAGCAGCTTGGTTGCTCCAATGGTGCGCAGAAGCTATTCAAGATTTGGAACTGATAGAAATCTATAAAAAACATGCTGTTCATTTTGCCGAAAGCACCAAAGAAGGCATTGCGGAAGATGGTGGACTTTGGTATGAATTTGATCCCAAAGAAAAAAAATTCATCGCCGAGAAACATTGGTGGCCTCAAGCTGAGCTATGGATAGGAATGATCAATGCGTGGCAACTTACCCAAAATGAAGAATTTCTACGCATCACCGAAAAGAATTTCGAATTTGTAGAAAAATACATCATCGACCATAAAAAGGGAGAATGGATTTGGGGAATCAGAGAAGATTACACCCCCATTCTAAAAGACAAAGCCGGACTTTGGAAATGCCCTTATCACAATTCCAGAGCATGTATAGAACTCATAAAACGTCTTTAAAAACAGAGATTATCATGAAAAAGTTCAGCCTTATTTTAGCTTTTTTAAGCTTTTCAACGATTTTTGGTCAAAAAAACCTTATCAAAAACGGTAGTTTCGAATCCGATGCCATGTCTTGGCGTGGAGAAAATATTTTAACCATAAATCCCTATGTAAAAAAAACAGGAAGCAAAAGTGGCAATATTTACGAATACACCTCTCCTTCTTGGAAAGGAATAGACCAAGAATTTATAATTCCTAAAAATACTCCAGCAATAGAAATTTCTGCTTGGGTAAAAGCTGATGCGGTAGAAAAAGGGAAAAATAACTGGAATAAGGCTGTCATCGTTCTAGAAATGGCAGGCAAAAATCAAAATATCGTAGAACTAGAAGGCACTACCAACTGGCAACTTGTAAAAAAAATAATTCCAACCGAAAATTCGCGCTCTGGAAGATTAATGATTGCCCTTTCAGAATGTACTGGTTTGTTTCTTTTTGATGATATAAAAATCATCCCGATTTCTAAAGAAGACTACGAAAAAATAGTAGACGAAGATATCAAGAAAAAGGAAGCAATTTCATTAAAAAATACTCCAAAATCTTCTCAAAATACTCTATCGAAAACCTTTAACAACGGAAATTTTGAAAATGGAAAGACTTCGTGGCGAGGCAACTTTTCTATAAATAATGAGCTAAAAAAAGAAGGAAACTCTGCCGCTAAAATTATTTCAGAAACCAAAAATTGGGAAGGAATTGACCAAGAATTTAATGTTCCTAGTAATGCAAAAAGCATTACCATTTCTGGTTGGCTAAAATCTGAAAAAATTATACAGGGCGAAAATCCTTGGAATAACGGATTGCTAAATGTAGAATTTACCAGCGATGGTAAAAATAAAACTGCTCAAGATGAGAGCATCGCTTTCGTAACTGGAAGTACAGATTGGCAATTTTATTCTAAAACTTTTACTCTTCCTCAAAATACTCAAAGAACAAGAATTATGATTGCTATAGGTTTTGCGACAGGAATTCTTTATGCAGATGACATTCAAGTAAAATTTAATCCTTAAAAGATGAAAACCAAAGTTTTAATCATTCTGAATTTACTTTTTTTCATTTTTTCTTGTAGCCGAGAAGAGCCAACAAAACCTACACCTACTCCAACAGTTGAAACAGATGTGGTAACTCCACAAAATGTAAAAACTTACATGGTAGACAAAAACGCTACCACAGAAACGGCAGCATTATTCTATAATCTTAGAAATTTAGGAAAAACCAAAACGGTAATTGGTCACCAAGATGCTTTCAACTCATTTTACCAAACTTCTGGATTTTCGGACATGAAGAAAACCACTGGAAATGACCCGGGAATTTTAGGCTCTGATTTCATGTTTATTACCGACAAAGACAATCCTTCTAACAATTGGTATGTACAGCAAGAAAATAAAATTATTGCAGACACTAAAGAAGCTTACGCTAAAGGAATCATCAATACTTTTTCCTGGCATCTTAGAGAACCTTATCACGAAAATAGCTTCTATACCAGTGACATGACCGCTACAGAAAAAGCAGACGCATTTAAAAACATTCTTCCTGGCGGAAAATTCCATAATTGGTATAAAACAAAACTAGACAAAGTTGCACAAATTATTTCTCAACTTAAAGACAGCAATGGAACTTTAATTCCTATTATTTTCAGACCTTTTCATGAATTTGATGGCAATTGGTTTTGGTGGGGAGCATCTTATTGTACACCAGAAGAATACATCAGCGTTTATCGATTTACCGTAGAATATTTGCGAGATACTAAAAATGTACACAATATTCTCTACGCATTTTCGCCTGATAATTCTTACGGAAGTGCTAACAGTTATTTTTCTAGATATCCAGGAGACCAATATGTAGACATTCTCGGTATGGATAATTATGGAGATTTCGACAATAAAGGAACTTCTGGAGCGAATGCAGCCAATGCCAAATTAAAATATTTATCAGACGCTGCTATTGCTAAACATAAAATTGCAGCACTTACAGAAACCGGTTACAGAGTCACTTCCACTACAGCTGCCATTCCTAATTGGTTTTCTACATATCTTTTTGACGCCATCAATAATAACAATGTCCAAATTGCGTATGTTATGTTTTGGACGAATAACAGTAGTGGTTATTACGTTCCTACTCCCGGAACAAGCAATGTTGCGGATTTTCAAAGTTTTGCGCTCAAAAATAAAATCATCATGCAACATCAATTAAAAAATTTATATAAATTTCCATAAAAATTCACCATGATTCATCGCAGAACCATAATCAATAGTTTATTGGTCTTTACTTTGCCTTTATTCAGCAATTGTAACGCCCAAGAATTCATTAAAATAGAAAACACTCAATTCATAAAAAATAAAAAACCATACCATTACATTGGTGCTAATTATTGGTATGGAGCTATGCTAGGAAGAGAAAACGGTGACCGAGAAAGACTCATTAAAGAATTAGATGAACTTAAATCTCTGGGAATAACCAATCTTAGGATTTTAGCAAGCGCTGAAGGTGGCGACCAAGATTATACGGTAAAACCAGCAGTTCAGCCTCAACAAGGCATTTATGACGAAAATCTATGGATAGGTTTAGATTTTTTGCTCAATGAAATGAAGAAAAGAAACATGGACGCTGTACTCTATCTCACCAATAATTGGGAATGGAGCGGCGGAATGGCAAAATATCTAGAATGGAATGGTTATGGAACAGTTCCTAATCCTAATTTAGGACCTTATTCTTGGCCTCAATTTATGGAATACACTGCACAATTTCATCAGTGTGAACCTTGTAAAGAAGCCTTCTTAAAACACATTAATGTAGTGCTTAACCGAAAAAATAGCATCAGCGGAATAAAATATACAGAAGATCCTACCATCATGGCTTGGCAAGTTGCCAATGAACCTAGAATTTGGAATGTACCTAATGAACCAGCATTTACAAAATGGCTCAATGATGTAACTTCTGAAATTAAAAAATTAGACCAAAACCATCTCGTTACCACAGGTTCCGAAGGAAAAGCTGGTTCTAATAACGACATTGAAGCTTTTGAGAGAACGCACAATAATCCCAATATTGATTATTTAACCATGCATATTTGGCCGAAAAACTGGACTTGGTATGATGTGAATGATGAAAAAAATTCTACTCAAATCGCTATTAAAAATACCAATACCTACATAGAAGAACATATACAAGTGGCTCAAAAACTCAATAAACCTTTGGTTTTAGAAGAATTTGGATATCCTAGAGAGAAAGAAAGTCTAGATAAGAAAGCTTCTGTAGCCAATAGAAATGCGTACTACCAGTTTATTTTTGAAAAATTGAAATATTCTATTGACCATCAATTGCCATTTACTGCGCTTAATTTTTGGGGTTATGGAGGAACAGGAAAAAACAATCCAGCCAATGGAAAATGGAATATAGGAGATGATTTCACGGCAGATCCACCACAAGAACCTCAAGGATTAAATTCTGTATTTTCTACGGACAAAGAAACCTTACAACTCATCAAGAAATACAATAAAATATTCAAAACCAAATAACTTTATTCATACAATATATTTTTTAAAATGAAACGCGCAAAACCTTTCGGTTTTGCGCGTTTCTTATGAAAACACAAATGAAAAAACTATAATAACTCTATAGTGAGTTCTTGTACATCGGCAGAATTTCCACCAATCATTATTTTGAAAGTTCCGGGTTCTACTACAAATTTTCCGTCTTGGTTGTAGAATCCTAATTCTTTTTCTCCTAAGCTAAAGGTTAGCGTTTTACTTTCGTTTGGTTGCAAAGCCACCATTTCAAAGCCTTTTAATTCTTTTATAGGTCTTACTACACTTGCAAAATCATCTTTTACGTACAGTTGAACAACTTCTTTACCTGCATAGATTCCAGTATTTTTCACCGTTACCGTCACTTCTACTTTTTCACCTTTTGCAAAAGTCTTTTTGTTCACTTTCGGTGCGCTGTATTCAAATTTAGAATAACTCAATCCATAACCGAAAGGATAAAGTGGCGTTTTATCTACATCTGAATAGTGGCTCCAGAAAACATTACCATCTTTATTGGTAAATCTACCCGTGCTGTAATGGTTGTAATAAATAGGAATTTGCCCCACATTTCTTGGGAAACTCATGGTCAATTTTCCGCTAGGATTATAATCCCCGAAAAGCACTTGAGCAACTGCATTTCCTGTTTCTGTACCCAATTGCCAAGCTTCTACAATCGCAGGAATATGTTCCGCAGCCCAAGAAATAGCCAATGGTCTTCCATTATTGAGCACCAAAACAATATTAGGATTGATTTTATAAATTTCTTCTAAAAATTCTTGTTGTAATCCCGGCAAATCTATTTGCGTTCTGCTTCTGGCTTCACCAGATGAAAAACCATGTTCTCCTAAAACCATCACAATTACATCTGCATCTTTAGCCGCTTGTTTTGCCGCTTCTAAACCTTCTCTATTCGTGGTATTGTATTGAACTTCGGTAAGAAAAGTAGGCTCTTCTTGGGTCAAAGCAATTCCTTTTTCGTATTTTAAACTGTTGCCTTTATATTTTTGCATGCCTTCTAAAACCGAAACTGCTGTATTATTATCTGAAGCAATTCTCCAACTTCCCAACGGTGAGTTTTTACTCGCTGCTAAATCTCCTAACAACAATATTTTTTGACCTTCTTTTTTCAGAGGAAGCAATTGTTTTTCATTTTTTAACAAAACAATAGATTTTTTGGCCATATCTAGAACAGCTTCACGATTGGCTTTATTTCCAATTACTTCTTTTTCTCTTTTTTCATCTAAAAAACGATAAGGATCATCAAAAAGTCCGAGTTCAAATTTCACACGAAGAATTCTTCTTACCGCATCATCTACCAGCGATTCTTTTACTTGACCATTTTGCACCAAAGACACAAGATGTGGCACAAAAATTCCGCCTTCCATATCCATGTCAGTTCCTGCATCTACAGCACTTTTTGCAGCAGATTTTTCGTCTGGAGAGTAACCCCAATAAATCATTTCTCTTATAGAAGCCCAGTCAGAAACTACAAATCCATTAAATCCCCATTTATTTTTAAGCGTTTCTCTTAGAAGCATTTGATTCGCTGTTGCAGGGATACCATCAATGGTGTTAAAAGACGTCATAACACTTCTGATTCCTGTATCTACCGCTGCTTTGAAAGGAGGCAAAACTTGATTATATAAAATATTTCGATTCACTTCTGAAGCACTATATTCTAAACCGGCATCTACAAATCCGTAAGCAGCAAAGTGTTTCGCAGTAGCCGCAATTCTCAAAGGCGAACGAAAAGTATTGTCCCCTTGAAAACCTTTTACTCTTGCTACCGCAACTTGAGCGCCTAAATAAGGATCTTCTCCTGCTCCTTCCATTACTCTGCCCCATCTTGCATCTCTGGAAATATCCATCATCGGCCCGAAAGTCCAGTTGATACCCGTTGCTGCCGCTTCAGATGCTGCCACTTCTGCAGATTTCTCGATGGCTTTCATGTCCCAACTTGAAGATTCAGCAAGTGGAATGGGACTTAAGGTTTTATATCCATGAATCACATCAAATCCTATAATCAATGGAACTCCTAATCGAGTTTCTTCAACTGCAATTTTTTGAACGGCTTTTACTTCTTTTACGCCTCTCACAGAAAGCATAGAACCTACTAATCCTTTCTTAATATTTTTATATTTTTCTTCGGCGCTTCCACCAGTTGGAGCAGGACCTGTAACATCCCAAAATCCATTATATTGGTTCATCTGACCTACTTTTTCTTCTAAGGTCATTTGTTTCATAAGAATGTTAATGCGCTCTTCTATTGGTTTTTTCTTGTCTAGATAAGATTTATCTTGAGCATTTATATTAAAAATGGCTGCCATACAGAGTAATTTCAATAATTTATGTGTTATTTTCATACTTAATTTTTTATTTTACTTCAAAGGTAGTTAAAGGCAATTGAACTTGATTAAAAATATCAGGCATTGCAGTATTTTTCCATGCATACCTTACAGAAATCGGCTGTTTTACCTGTGCAGATTTTATTTCGATGGTATTATTTTTAATCACAGCTTTTGCAGGATAATATTTCCCGTCTTTTCCTGCCAATTCAAACTGAGAAACATTCAAATTTTTAAAATGTAAACCTTCCGCATTTTGTAAAAAAACTACTGCTTTTTGCCCTTCAAAAACTACGCGTTCTGGAGTGGGCGCATTGACCAATCCCAAATGCTTTCCGTATTCATTTTTCAAAACCAAATTAGCTAATCTTTCGCCGACAGGTTTTTTATTTTTGGGGTGAATATCATCAGGAGTAGAAACATCTGCCGTCATAATCAATCCACTTTTTGGAGTATTCTGCGCTACTTTTCTTTGGATATTTCTAATTCTTGCACCACTGTCTTCCCAATAAGAATAAGGCGCAATCTGAATGATGTAAAAAGGAAACTCTTCTTGTCTCGCTGCTCTCCATGAAGCAATCATTTTGGTGAGTAATTTTTCGTAAGTTGTAAAGTTCCCTGTATTGGTTTCTCCTTGATACCAAGCTGCTCCAGCAATTTTATACGAATTGATGGGTGCAATCATGGCATTATAGGCTGCTGCCGTTTTGATAGGATAATATTCTGATAGCGGAAATTTCTGGAAACTCTCCTTCAAATCTGGATTTTCTATAAATACTTGTTCTGGCGTCCATAATTCGGCGGCAGTTCCTCCCCACGCTGAAATAATGATGGCAACAGGAACTCCATCGAGCATTTTATGCAATCTCTTGGCAAAAAAATAACCTACAGCACTGTGTTGTTTCATGGTTTCTGGAGTACAAACACTCCAATTGCCCATTATTTCTTGCTGTGGAAAATCTGCAGAAGATTTATTCACTTTAAAAAACCTAATGTTCGGTTCTTGGGCTTTTGCGGCTTCTTCCTCTCCGTTTTGTATTCCCCAAGCTGCGCTCATTTCCATGTTAGATTGACCAGACATAAGCCAAACTTCGCCGAGGAGAACATCTTTTAAGATCACCTCATTATACCCTTTAAGTTTTATGGTATAAGGTCCACCTTCTTTAGGTGTAGGAAAAGCGATAGAAAATTTAGCTTCGCTATTGGCTTTTACTTTATATTCTCGGTCTAAAAAATCGGCGGTTAAGGTAATTTCTTCGTTGGGTTCTGCATGCCCCCAAATGTTCACCGTTGCGTTTCTTTGCAAAACCATGTGGTCTGCAAAAATAGCAGGCAAATGAACATTGGCAAAAGCATACATTCCCAAAGTGAAAAATAAAAATGAAACTATTTTATTCATAAAGAAGTCTTTTGAAAGTGTTTTCTAATTGTGAAGCCATCTGTTTATGGTCTTCTATACTCGGATGGTAACCACAACCTCTCGGTGTAACTGCCGTAAACTGAAATATTTCGATGGGACGATGGTTTTCATCTTTTGCAAAAAAATGTTGCACTTCTTTTAAACATTCCACCAAAAGAAGATTTTTATCACCACTCACCATAGGACTGTTGAGCAACACAACTCTTGTCTGAGGATATTTCTGATAAATTTTTTGAACCAGTTGAATATAATTTTTCACATACGCAGTCCTGTTAATAGGTTGCCTAGATTTCTTGCCATCGCCATCAGATAAATCATTGGTTCCTAAACAAATACTCACCAAATCTGGTTGATAATCATCCTTAAAAACTGCTTTTTCTGACTTTCTTAAGTACAAATAATCATACACTTCTGGCAAAGTGTCTTCTTCTCCCGGTTCTGCATTCCAATTTCTGTACATTCCGTAACCAGAGACAGAACTCAACAAAAACTGAGCATTTAATTTTCTAGAAAGTATAGGACCATACGCAAAATAAGCATTGTGCTGGTCAAACCATTGTCCTTCTCCACAAGGCAAATCAGATTCGTCATTTCCAAAACCACAAGTGATGGAATCTCCTATCCATTCTATTTTTTTCTGAGCAGGAAGCTGAACAGGAATGGTGTTAAGGTCTGCAATATTGAGCACTACTTCTCCCATCGCAGCTTCTGTAGCTTTATAAATTTCTATCCAATGAGATTTTTTGGTGGAATCTTTGGCTTGAAAAGTATAAGGAAGTTCTTGAGCGTTTTTGATGGCATATCTTCCTAGATACACTCCATCAATAGCTACGGAAACATAGTTGTAATAGCCTTGAAACGGACTATTTTTCATCTTGATTTGCACTTGGTCTCCCGAAAACTGAAAAGCAAACACTGCTCCCGGACTGATTAATTTAATTGCTGAATTGCCTATTTTATCAATTCTCCCCGAAGTGAAATAAGGTACTTTTTCTGTAAGTTTTTGTTGAGATTGACAACTCGCCAAAACACTAAAAAACAAAAGAAAAGCACAGTATTTAAACCATTTCATAGCCTACGATTTTAATGAAGTAAAGCTACGAAAACATCTGCTTTTGCTTTAATACAATTCTATCAAAATATAATCAAAAATTATTGCACTACTGATAGAATATTATCAACTGTGGAAGATTTTAGAACACATAAAAAAGCACAGTGTAGATTGCTGTGCTTGTATATTAGTAAGGTCTGGATGATAAGTTTGGGAGATATGAAGAATATTTTGTCATTTTGAGCGGAAGAATGAAGCGAAAAATCTTTTTCTTAATGAAAAGATTCTTCACTATGCTGCGCTTCGTTCAGAATGACAAGGTTATGTTTTGTAATTATGGATTATAAATCTACGAGTATAGAATAATGTTTACATAAAAAAAACCACAGCACTTTCTTTCTAGAAAGCGTTGTGGCTTAGCAAAAACAATCTATAAAAAGATGGTTAATGGTCTTTAGAAAAAATCTTTCTAATATCATCGGCGTTTATGCCAAGATATGCACCTACTTCTTCTACAGTTACTTTCTGATGCTTGAGTTTTCTCTTGGATTTTCTTATTTCCCTCAAGATTCTTCTGCAATGCCCGATACTGTAATCAGTAATTGCTTGAACGTCATTAGCGTTCATAATTAATTTTACTTTCATTGTGTTCTACATGGCTATTAAGCTCTATTATTTACATAATGGAGCGGTTGATATTCCGTGATGACAGTTAAGAAAATAAAATAGGCTAAATGCTAAGAAGTAAGCAAGAAATAAAACGAAGCAGTAGAAAGAGGTTTATAGTTAGTGTTTTTCATAATTAAATTTTTCAGTTTTGTAAATGTCTTATGACATAAAAAGGGTTTAAGGATTATGTATCACCTGCTCTTTGTTGTACACATTTTTCTACAACGGGTAGTATAAATTATTAAGTTTTATAAAAATAAATTAGTGCATAATCTTTTCCGTGCATAGGTATTTTAGAATACTTGCACGATTTATTAAAAATCTACAATTAGTTTTATTTCCGTTACCTCAAAGAACTTATACTACAGTACATTCTCTACTGTTTTCTCAAAATTAAAAATAATTTTTTTAAACTAAAAGATTTATTTATCAACAATTACATAGAAGTAGCATGAATAAAGGGTTTTCTAAAAATTAGGATAAAAGCTGATTGCTTTACAGCACTTTACAAATCTCTGTAAACCACGATAAACACTGGGCAAACCACGATAAAAGACCTCATCATTAATTAATTAAACTACTGTTTAAACACACCGTTTAAACCCCTATGGATAAAGGATTACTCGAAAAATGAGCACTCCGTAAAATGATGCGAAAAAACTCTATATGCAGCCTCTATTTTCATAGAAGAAGACTTCTTTTCTACTTATTCTTTCTCTAAAGTAAGAATGCCCCAATCAACAATTTTTAAGCTAAAGAAATATCCCCCATAGTGACAAGATATTCTTATAAAACCACTGGTTCTATACCCCAATTTTTAGTCCTTGTAAAAATGACGAATCCATGCTCATTAAAAACTTCACCATATTTTATTTTTCTGACACGAAATTGACACGAGATTGACACGGGATTGACACGGGACTGACACGAGACTAGAATAAGGGAAAATTGAAGGGTTTCTTATTTAGCCTATTGCCTTGTTGGGTTATGAGACAAAACAGACTTAAACGAACATTTTGAAACAAAACGAACTATAAATTTTTATCTGCACAAAATGCACTTATTAGAATAAAAAGAATCAAAAAAAACAAAGACGAACCAAACGAAACATGGCATTTGGAGAGGGTTTATTGCTTATCTATCTTTGTGGAGTAATGCATTGGCCAATGGTTACCCAAATCATTTATTAACACCCAAAAAACAAGTATTATGGCAAGAGAAATGTCCATTTTAAAACTTCGAGGGAAACTCGATGGAATGAGTTTCTACAAGAACTCAGAAGGCCACTTTGTAAGAGCGAAAGGTGGCGTAGAACGCAACAGAATCATGAATGACCCTAACTATGAAAGAACGAGGGAAAACATGAGTGAATTTGGCACTATTGCCAGTAGTGGTAAATTACTAAGAAACAGTATTTCTATACTGATGAATCGTGCAAAAGATACCAGAACCAGCAATAGAATTGTAAGTCTGATGTCTACTATAAAAAATTTAGACAACCAATCTCTAAGAGGACAACGAAAAGTTGCTGAGGGGATAAAAAGCGTAGAAGGAAAAAGAGTTTTAGAAGGTTTTGATTTTAATAAAAACTCACCTCTTGGTATTTTATTTAAAGCTCCCTACACGCTAGATGTAGAGGCTGGCAGTGTAAATATAGCCCTTTTTAATCCTAAAGAGCATTTATTACTCCCTGAGTATGCAACACATGTTTCCTTAAGCATCGCTTGTGCGAGTTTAGATTTTGAACTGCAACAATCTGAAGTAGCGTATAGTGAAGTGCATACCATAGCGATAGATGCAGATGCCGCCCCTCTGGAAATAGGATTAGAAAATCTTCCTACCCTAGAAGGCACCATATTTTACCTGTTACTGGTAGAGCTGATGCAGGAAATAAATGGGCAATTGTATCCTTTGAAAAATGGTACTTACAATGCGCTGAATCTTATTAAGGTAGTATAACCTATCTGTAAGATTTTTCATAACGAATTAAATAAAATGAATTAAGCAGACCTATGGTCTGCTTTTTTTGTGAGATCATAACTTTCTTTTCCCTGCGTTCTACAAGCTCAGACACTGAGCTTCGTGAACTCCGTTCGCAGACCTTTGGTCTGTGCTCAGGCAAGGAGTTGGAAATAAAAAATCTTTTTTCCCGCCCCTAAAGAGAGAGATTTTTTATAATGATCTAAATGATGAGGGGTTTCTTTTGCGAACCTAGAAAACCTTTTTCCCTGCCTATAAATAAAAAATCTTTTACCCCGACCCTAAAGGGAGAGATTTTTTATAATGATCTAAATGATGAGGGGTTTCTTTTGCGAACCTAGAAAACCTTTTTCCCTGCCTATAAATAAAAAATCTTTTTCCCCGACCCTAAAGGGAGAGATTTTTTATAATGATCTAAATGATGAGGGGTTTCTTTTGCAAACCTAGAAAACCTTTTTTCCTGCCTATAAATAAAAAATCTTTTTCCCCGACCCTAAAGGGAGAGATTTTTTATAATGATCTAAATGATGAGGGGTTTCTTTTGCGAACCTAGAAAACCTTTTTTTCCAATCCTAAAGAGAAAGATTTTTCTTTGTATTTTTGGGTGGAAATTATTAACCATAAAAAGCACGGGGTTCGTGCTTTTTTATTTTTTATGGGGTGTGTTTTTTTGGCGTGAGCTCACGGATTACAAATCCGGGAGATCGGGTGATGTGTTTACTCTCAACTTCGGCAAAGTTTGGAACTTTTTTAACTTCTTCAACTTCGGCAAAGTTTAAAACTTTGCCGAAGTTTTCTTTGCCGAAGTTCTCTTTGCTGAAGTTCTCTTTGCTGAAGTTCTCTTTGCCGAAGTTCTCTTTGCTGAAGTTCTCTTTCCCGGAGTTCTCTTTGCCGAAGTTCTCTTTGTTGAAGTTAAATTTCCACAATTCTCTGGTGACAAAATTTAAAATTATCAATGTCTGCAAAGTATGAAATTACTTCTTCTCTTTTTAATTCTGTTTTAGAGTTTGATAAAATAATTTTATAGGAAGAAAAATCATACTTTTCTAATTGCTCATTAATATCTAAAGAATTTTGATGAATATAAATTATACAGTTTCTAAGATAAACCTCATCCGTTATTCTTATTCTTTTAAAAGGGGTCTCAAATAGACTACCATGTCTATTATAATATTTATTAAAACCTTGTGTATAACTACTCATTAATTTTGCAAATTGCTTGCTAACAATAGAATGTAACGCATGAATTCCCTCAGCTCTTATTTTAGTATTTTTATTCTGAGAATCAAAAAAAGATTTTAATTCTACTTCTGGTTTTATTCTTACCAACAAGTGAAAATGATTTTTCATAAGGCAATAAGCATAAATATCAGCAACTGGCAATAAAAATTCTTTTGCCTTTTTTAAAAAATACAAATAATTATCTTTGTTTTTATAAACATCTTCACTGTTAATTCCTCTGTTATAGATGTGATAAAAAAATTCTGGCTCAAGATGGTCTCTTCTTATTTCCATTTTAGTTTTATGATTTTAGTTTTTTTTAATCAACTTCGGCAAAGTTTAGAACTTTTTTTAACTTCTTCAACTTCGGCAAAGTTTAGAACTTTTTTTAACTTCTTCAACTTCGGCAAAGTTTAAAACTTTGCCGAAGTTCTCTTTCCCGAAGTTCTCTTTCCCGAAGTTCTCTTTGCTGAAGCTATTTAAGTTTTAAACTTCGGTGAAGCAAATATCATCTATTTTCTTCATCAGTTCATCTGTTTTGGTAAGGGCGTAGATTATTTTTTGGTAATGAAGAATGTCTTCATAAGAAAGTTCTCTTTCTTTACGGTCTTTTAGCCATTTTTGTGCAGGTTGATAACCACCGATGTAGAAATTCCATGCGGTTTCTGGTACATTGTCGAAATACTGGGTTTCGTTGATGAAGACTTTTCCTAACACCCCGTCTTGATTCTCCGAATCAAGACACCCCTCTGAAAGAGGGGAACTTTCTTTTAGAAACGTAGGTTTTCCTACTACGTTATTTCCTGCAATAGGATATTTGGTTTGTAAATCTTTATTCGCAATTTCTTCTAAAAGATGAAGTTTTCTAATTTCTGAACCTAATTCTACTAAATCCCAAAAGGTTTCTTTTTGTGGAAACGGAACTCTAGGAAAATCTATTTTTAGAAATTCTTTGTAGGTTTCTCTGTATTTTGGGGAGTGTAAAACGGCATAGATGTAGTCTAAAAGATGAATTGGTGAAAATTGGTTGTCGGTTGATGGTTGTTGGTTGTCGGAATTGGACACCCCGTCAAAATTCTGCGAATTTCGCCACCCCTCTGAAAGAGGGGAACCTTGCGGTAGGTCTTGCAATTTCATGCTGAGTTTTGCTTCTATCTCTGCCAGAATTTTAGGATTGAAATTAGGGATTCTTTCTCGCTCATCAAATGCTGTCGGTTCTTGGTAAAGGTAGAGTGGAAAAAAATAAGTTAAAAAACGATCTGCCAAACGTGCTTCACTTGGTTCTTTTGTAATAAAAACACTACTAAATTTTTCTTCCTTGTTAATTCGTATTGTAGATAAAGCCAAATTATCCTTTTCAAAGTTTTTCATAAACTCATACCTAGGAGAATTTATCCAATGTTCATTTTTAGTAAACTTATACATAAAATTTAAATCAAAAGGTCTATAATTAATCTTTATAATACCTTTATCTTTTGCATTTTTCAAATCATTTAATCTTCCTTCTTTATTAATTCTTCTTGAATCTTTAATTTTATATTTATTATAAGGATTATCAGAATTTAAAATTTCATTTGTTTTCTCTATTAATTCTTTTTCTGATTTATAAATTGTCAATTCATCCATTGCCGTAACAATTCCAGAAGAATAAATATTAAATAATTTGTCAATTGCAATAAATTTTTCATATATAACATTTAGATTATAATTTTTTGGAACAAAAAAATATTGTGGTTTTTCAAAATTCAATTCTTTAAAATCAACAGTTTTTAATGAATTTGCTTGTAAAAAATTGTATTTGTCATTTCTTTTTCCAAACAAATCATAATGATAAACTTTTCCTAATTCATTTTTAGCTTTTTTATTGGTTTTTACAAATAGATTAATAGAAACACCCTGCATAATATCAAACACATTTTGGTCTGCACTACCATCTGGCGCAGTTTCTTTTTTCTTACTGTTTCCGTGTAAATCTATGGTGTAAATTTTATCATAAGTTTTCAATAGATTCCAACGCATTCCTCTAAAAGTGGGGTTATCTAAAAAACCATGAGGATTGATAAAAGCAACAATACCTTCTCCGTTTTTCTCTACCAAATATTGAGCAAATCTTATAAATTTTACATAATCATCATTCAACCAATGTTTTCTTTCATTAAAATGAACTCCATCTACATATTTATAATCATCAATTAATTTAGAAATCCATTCTCCATTATTTGAAGAAATTCCTGAATACGGCGGATTGCCTATTACACACATTACAGGTGTGTTTTTCTTTATTTGGTTGGCGCCTTCAGATTCTGTAGAAAGCCAACTGGCAAAGAGTGTTCCTGTATCTTTGTGATGTTCTTCTAGAGAATTGGTGAGGAAGATATTAAAACGCTGGTCTTGGTTGGTTTCGTAACCTGTTTCAGAAAGCAGCATATCTAGTTTAAGATGCGCCATAGAATAACTCGCCATCAAGAGCTCAAAACCATTAATTCTTGGGATTAAATCTTTTTCTACATATTGAGGCCAAATTCCTTCATTAATATTTTTAAAATTTTCTTCGTAGATGTGTTTTATGGTTTCGGCTAAAAAAGTTCCGGTTCCTGTTGCTGGGTCTAGAACTTGCACTTTGTGAAATTCTTTATCTACTTTTTTGCCGTGAAAATCTACTTTGCTTTTGATTTTAGAAGTATCTGCCAAACCTTGTGGTAATCCAAATTCAGATTTCAGCAAATCATCTACTGCACGTACAATAAATTGCACCACAGGTTGCGGAGTGTACCAAACGCCACGAGATTTACGGAGTTTCGGGTTGTATTTTCCCAAGAATGTTTCGTAGAAATGAATAACGGGGTCTTCTTGTCTGGTAGATTTCCCGAAGTTTTTCATAATATCCTTCACATCAGAAGCGAGGAAAATCTGCACCAATTCTTCCACAATCCATTTGAGACGAATATCTAAATCAAAACCTGCAATATGCTGGAATAATTTTCTGAGGAAAGGATTAGATTTCGGGATAAGATTGGCGGCTTCTATCCTATCAAAATTAGTAATAGAAGGGTCGTGATAACGTGCCACGAAAAGTCCGTAAGCAATGGTCTGAGAATAAAGATCTGCAAAAAGTTGGTTATCAATATCATGAATCAGCATATCTTTAAACGCTGTTCTTTGCTGTACCAATTCTGTATTTTTTTCCGCCAAATCATCTTCGTCTAAAGCATTGTGTATCACATCTGCCATTAACAAAGCTTTATTAGCCATCATTTCTGCTAGTTTTTCAGAATTTTTGATGGTTTGGGAGACTTCTTGTCCAAAATCTTTGATGAGATGAATGAATGTTTCAAAGTTTTTCTCATGCGGAACGATTTCGTTCATCAAGATTTCGCCAAGAGCGATTTTGGTTTTCAGTTCGCCATTTTTATAGAATTCAAAATGTAGATAATCGGTAATAATTAGATTTTCGAGTGCATTTCTATAACGGTCGAACTGTGGTTTATTTTTCTTATGGTCTATTCCTAATTTTAAATCTTTGGCTTCTATATAACCAATAGGTACTTCTTTTTTAGAAACAATATAATCTGGAGCGCCACATTTTTGGCGGGTTGGCTCATTAATTACGGCAAATTCTTTACCTAGAATTTCTTGTAAAAGAATTTGTAAGTCGCCACGATAAGAATGTTCGGTTGCATTTCCTGCAAAATATAATTGAGAAAGTTTAGAAAGGTATTGATTAATCATAGTTATTATTGAAGTGCATAAAATTAATGAAAAGTTTTTAAAAAATGTTATTAGAACAAGAAAAAGCACAGCGTAGATTGCTGTGCTTGTATTTATATGCTCATGGATTGGAAGTTTGTATTACATGTAAAACATTTTGTCATTTTGAGCGGAAAAATGAAGAGAAAAATCTTTTTCATAATGTAGAGATTCTTCACTTTGCTGCGCTTCGTTCAGAATGACAAGGTTATGTTTTCAACATACGGGTTATAAGTTTGCGAGATATGAAGAATATTTTGTCATTTTGAGCGGAAGAATGAAGCGAAAAATCTTTTTCTTGATGAAAAGATTCTTCACTATGCTGCGCTTCATTCAGAATGACAGGGCTCTATGAAACGGATTATTTTTATCACAAAGTTCACTAAGTATTGGTGAAATGATTTCGTTTTTAAGTTCTCTAAGGAACATCATAGATGTTCTATGAAGTACACTGTTTTTTCTATTTACACTTTTAGAAAATCTTTTTCATAATGTAAGAGATTCTTCACTATGATGCGCTTCATTCAGAATGACAGGGCTATGTTTTCAACATTCGGATTATAAATCCTAGACATTAGGTAAGATATTTGCTAGATTCTTGTTGGATAAAGGTAGGATACTTGCTCTTTTCCTTAACTCAATTTCCAACTATTTTAGTTATTTTTGCTAAAATCTTTCTACAGAAAATGCCTGAACATATCCTACAAAGAATAGAAGAATTAAGAGAAGAACTGCATCAGCATAATTACAATTATTATGTGTTAGATGAGCCTACGATTTCGGATTTTGAATTTGATGCCAAACTCAAGGAACTGCAAGAACTAGAAGCAGCACATCCAGAATTTTATGACCCGCATTCTCCTACACTGAGAGTAGGCGGAGAAATCACCAAGAATTTCCCTACCATTCAGCATCAGTTCAGAATGTATTCTTTGGATAACTCTTATGATTTCAATGATTTACAGGATTGGCACACCAGAATTTCTAAAATTTTAGAAACCGAAGACATAGAATTCGTCGCAGAACTGAAATATGACGGCGCTTCTATTTCCATTTTATTTGAAAACGGAAAGCTTTCTCAAGCCGTAACCAGAGGTGATGGTTTCCAAGGCGATGAAATCACTGCCAATGTGAAGACCATCAGAGACATTCCGCTTCAGTTGCAGGGAAATTTCCCAGAAAGATTTTACATGCGTGGCGAAATTTATCTTACGCACCACAATTTCAACAAAATCAATGAAGAACGATTAGCAGAAGGTTATGACGCTTTTATGAACCCTAGAAATACTGCTTCTGGAAGTCTGAAACTGCAAGATTCTGGTGAAGTGAGAAAGAGAAATCTTTCAGCGGTGCTCTATCAATTTGTAGGCGAAAACAGTCCTGCCGAAACGCATTTCGAACTGCTTCAACAAGCAAAAACTTGGGGTTTCAAAATTTCTGAAAACGCCAAACTCTGTAAAAACATACAGGAAGTACAAGATTTTATTAATTTCTGGGACGAGAAACGCAAGAAACTGAATTTCGACATTGACGGAATTGTTATTAAAGTAAATTCCCTAAAACAACAGCAATTATTGGGTTACACCGCAAAATCTCCACGATTTGCGATGGCTTATAAATTTAAAGCCGAAAAAGTAGAAACAGAATTGCTCAGCATCGATTATCAAGTGGGAAGAACTGGTGCAGTAACACCTGTTGCGAATTTGGTTCCCGTTCTTTTGGCTGGAACCATTGTAAAACGCGCTTCTCTGCACAACGAAGATATTATCAAAAAACTGGATTTACATGTAGGAGATTTCGTCTATGTAGAAAAAGGCGGAGAAATTATTCCGAAAATTGTAGGCGTAAATCTAGGAAAACGAAATGTTTTTGCTACAGAAGTTCAGTATGCTACGCATTGTCCAGAATGTGGCAGTGAGCTGATTCGTTTAGAAGATCAGGCTGCTCATTTTTGCCCTAATGAAACACATTGTCCACCACAAGTTGTGGGAAAAATGATTCATTACGTTTCCAGAAAAGCTTTGAATATAGAAAATTTAGGCAGCGAAACCATAGAACAACTCTACCGAGAAGGTTTACTGACCAATATTGCAGATTTTTACACTTTGCGCAAAGAACAATTGCTTCCACTGGAAAGAATGGCGGAAAAATCTGCCCAAAATATCATTGACGGCGTAGAAAAATCTAAACAAATTCCTTACGAAAAAGTATTGTACGGAATTGGCATCAAACACGTAGGAGAAACGGTTGCGAAGAAACTAGCGAAGAATTTCCCAAGCATTGATGATTTAAAAAATGCCACAGAGGAAGAACTTTGTCAAGTAGAAGACATTGGTTCTAAAATTGCAGAAAGCATCGTTTCTTATCTTCAAAATCCCGAAAACTGGGAAATGATAGAACGATTGAGAAGTTATGGCGTACAACTGGAAAAAGGCGAAAATACCACAGAAGTTTTGAGTACTGTTTTAGAAGGCAAAACCTTTCTTTTCACAGGAAAACTTTCGCTTTTTACGCGTGAACAAGCCGAAGAAATGGTAGAAAAGCATGGCGGAAAAAATATTTCGGCGGTATCTAAAAACCTCAACTATTTGGTTGTGGGAGAAAAAGCGGGAAGCAAACTCAAAAAAGCACAAGACATCGGCACGATTACGATTTTAGATGAACAACAGTTTTTGGATTTGATTGAAAGTTAATGCAAGTCATTTCTATCACAAAGTTCACGAAGAACAGTTGATCTGTTTGTGTTTTTGAGAGCACTAAGCAACTTCAAATATGTTGTTCAATATTCTTCAATCGCAAAGATTTTTTATTTTGCTTAATCTTTTAAGAAAGCAAAGTTGGCGAAATTCATTCGCTTTGAAGCGTATGCTTTTTGAATTCGCTAGCGAATTTACTCTTTGCTTCCTTTGATTTTATTTTTAACTGTGAAAAACTTTGCGTTTTTAAAATTCAACAATTAATTGTCTTTTGATAATAAATAAAAAAGCTCAAGAAAATTCTTGAGCTTTTGCTTTTAAATGGAAACTTTAACGGCTAATTCGTAGAAATGAGAATTGGCTAACCTTTTCAATTTTTCTTTTAAACATGGAGAGTTATGATAATCTCCATTAAAAATAATCACGTTTTGAGCATTGAGTGTGTTTTGATTTTCACACTCATAATTTTGTTCATGTTCGGATGGTGTATATTTTTCAAAAAACTCATCATTAGAATAAAAAACCGTGTAATCCTGTGAAAGTTCTACATTGAAAGGCATTTTTTTCTCTACTAATTTGGCTTTATCTGAAAATTCTGGCTCTATTTTTCCATCATGATATACAATCTCTGTGAGTTCGCCATTGGTTTTTTGGGCAAACTCTTCTGCTTGTTTGTAGTTTCCAAAACCGGTGTAGATTTTGAAATTTCCTACCATAAATTCTAATATTTTTTTCCCGTAGTGCATTTAATTTTTAATTTTTTAAATCGTTATACTCAATATTTTTAATTTTTGCTTCTATTTTTTCGGCTTTTAGGTTTTGTCTCAAGAAACCAAATAAGCTCATGTAAATATTGGCTATCCAAACCAATGAAAATCCTGCAATGAGATATCCTCGCCAATCTTCAAAGAACAAGGTGAAATTTGATATCAACAAGAAAAATATCGTCACATAATGACTAAAACAATACTCACAGGTAAAGAGATAAAAAAACTTTTTCTCCGAGAGTGAAGTTGCATTTTCTACTCTTTTTTGACAATATTCTCGCGGTTCTTTGAAAATTTCTTCATGCGTAACTGTCCACGCGATACAAGCAATAGGTATCGCCAAAATAAACAGTTGCAGTATGTGATTAAAACTAAGCATGATTTTACAGTACAAAATTAGATTAAACAAGCGCTTAATGTTTTATAAAATTTAAATCTTTTTATACACAATTATCATTTGATAAGAATCATATAATTTCTGTGGTAGTTTGCAGTAAATTTGTATAAACATTTACCTCATGGAATTGCACATAGATAGAACGTTTAAGTATTATTGGCTGATGTTTAAAAAGCATGATTTTGCTTCCGGATTAACGGTTTTTTTGGTGGCACTTCCACTGTGTTTAGGTGTAGCATTAGCTTCTGGAGCTCCACTTTATTCAGGAATTTTATCAGGAATTATCGGTGGAATTGTAGTAGGAGTTTTGAGCGGTTCAGATTTAGCCGTTTCTGGACCTGCAGCAGGTCTCACCACGGTTGTCGCCGCTTCTATCATCAGTCTAGGCGATTTTCAAACTTTTTTATTAACTGTTATTATTGCTGGAGTATTCCAAATTTTATTAGGCGTTTTAAAACTGGGCGTTTTTGCCAGTTATTTTCCCAGTTCTGTAATTAAAGGAATGATGGCTGCTATAGGAATCATCTTGATTTCTAAACAAATTCCATTGGCTTTAGGTTATAATCAACCCGATTTTTGGACCAGTGGTTTTGTACAAATCTTCACTTCTAAAAATTTCTTAGGAAATTTAGTTGAATTTAATTCTCATATTACTAGAGGTGCAGTTTTTATTTCTGTGATTTCTTTGGCTATTTTAATTTTGATGAAGAAACCCCAGTTTCAAAAATACAATATGATTCCTGCTCCACTTTTGGTGGTTATTTTTGGGATTCTCATCAATTTTTTAATGAATTATTTCGGCTCTTCTTATGCTTTGAAATCTAATCAATTGGTTAATATTCCAGAAAATATGTTTGCAGAAATTAAATTTCCTGAATTTTCTAAAATTCTGAGCAATCAAGAAATCTGGAAAGACGGAATTCTCATAGGAGTTCTTGCCACGCTAGAAACTTTGCTTTGTATAGAAGCGATGGATAAACTAGACCGTCACAACAGAATAACCCCTGTAAATCGTGAATTGATTGCACAAGGAATTGGTAATTTTCTATGCGGACTTTTAGGCGCAATTCCCATCACCGCAGTCGTAGTAAGAGGTTCTGCAAATATAGAAGCTGGCGCAAAAACTAAAGTTTCAGCCTTCATGCATGGAATATTTTTATTACTCTCTGTATTGCTGATTCCGTTTTTGATTAACATGATTCCGTATGCTTCTTTATCTGCCATTTTGATTATTACAGGTTTTGGACTTACGAGAGTGGAGATTTATAAACACCTCTTTAAACTCGGTTTAAAACAGTTTATACCATTTATCGCCACCATTATCATTATTCTTGTAACAGACTTATTAATAGGTGTTTCTATCGGTCTATTGATTTCTATTTATTACATCATCAAAGAAAATTTCAAAGAAAACTACGAAATAGAAAAAACACATTTTCAAGGTATTGACCAATATAAATTGAAACTTCACAGCAATGTAACCTTCATCAATAAAGTGAAAATTAAAAATGCTCTAGATAAAGTTCCTACTTATTCTGTATTAACTATTGACGGCTCCGAAGTTCATTTTATAGACCATGATGTTTTAGAAATTATTTCAGATTTCAAAAATAAAGCACATGACAGACATATCCAGCTTCAAATGATTAATATAGAAACCGTAGAAACTGCAGCGATTTCTCATTAGAAAAAGCCTCCAAAAAATGAAGGCTTTCTGTCTAAAAATCAAATACTGAAAATATGAAGTAAAGTTGTCTGTTTAAGTATGGTTTGTTTTTACAGCAAGTTCGTAAACATTTCCTCGCATTAAAAACTTTATTCTTTCTCTAGTAGTTACGGTATTTACACCGCTTTCATCTGTGATAATAATTCTATCTCCTGGTGCAATATTTTGGTCAGACAAAATATCTTCTGGCAGCATGTCATTTTCTGCTTTTTTCATGTCAAAAAGAATTTGGTCTGCCATTTCCTGAAATCCTTCAGCATCAGAATAAAGCACTCTATAATTGGGATGATCTGGCAATTCTACCTTAAAAGGTTTTTTACTTTCTATCAACTTCGCCGAATCATTGGGTGTAGGATTATCAGAACCATCTGTAAAACCTACTTCTACCAATTCACCTTGGTGTTCATTGGCATAATTTACCGCATCTTCATAGTTGGCAAAATTGGTGGTCACCGTATATTGGTCAAATTCATAATGCTGTAATCTATCTTCGGTGTGATGTGTATTCATTTTGTAAAAATTTTGTGATTTGGTTAAGACAAAGATAGATGGACACGTCTCCAAATGTTTTATACAATTATGTTAAATGCTTTCAAAATTGTGAGATGATGATATTTTTTGATTAATTTTAGGCACTCATTTTAAAAATATGAATTAATGCTTAAGAAAACGTTTATTATAGCGACATTATTTCAGGCTGCTGCTTTTTTTGGTCAGCAATACGGAGGAATGTGGATTCCTACTGAAATTAATGAAAAAGAGATGAAATCTCTGGGAATGAAAATCAAAGCCCAAGACATTTGGAACACAGAAAAACCGAGTATCAAAGACGCTGTAGTTCAGTTTGACGGAGGTTGTACCGCAGAAATTATTTCACCGAAAGGTTTATTATTGACCAATCACCACTGCGGTTATGATAACATCCAGAGCCATTCTACCGTAGAAAATGATTTATTGACCAATGGATTTTGGGCAAAAAACATGGGCGAAGAATTGCCAAATCCTGGCGTTACCGTAGATTTCGTTACAGATATTAAAGAAATTACTCAAGATATTTTAGGCAATACTTCATCATTAAGCGGAGCAGAATTGACTAAAAAAATCAATGAAAATATAGACGCTTACAAGAAATCTCAAAAAATAGAATCTTACCAAAGTATTATTGTAAGACCTATGTTTGCAGGGAATAAATATTATGCATTTGTAGTAGAAACCTATAAAGACATCAGATTAGTAGGAGCTCCACCACAAAGCATTGGTAAATTCGGTTCTGATACGGATAACTGGGTTTGGCCAAGACATACTGGTGATTTTTCTATGTTTAGAATTTATGCTGACAAAAACAACAAACCAGCGGAATATTCTAAGGACAACGTTCCTTTTACGCCAAAACATTTCTTACCGATTTCTGTAAAAGACATTAAAGAAAATGATTTCACTTTCGTTTTCGGATTTCCGGGTAGAACCAATGAATATTTGCCAAGCGTAGCGATTGAAAAAATCATCACAGATACCAATCCTGCGAGAATTGAAGTAAGAGACATCGCGCTGAAAACGCTAGACGAAAAAATGCGTGCAGATGATGCTACCAGAATTAAATATGCTTCTAAATACGCTTCTGTAGCCAACTATTGGAAAAAATGGATTGGCGAAACAAAAGGTCTTAAAAAATCAAACGCTGTTGCCAAAAAACAAGCTTATGAAAGTTCTCTAGTGGCTAAAAATTCAGAAATTAAAACGTCTCTTGATGAATTTAAAAAACTGTATGACCAACAAGCGCCTTATGCTTTAAACAATGCTTATTACAGCGAAATTCTACGAAATGCTGAAACATTAACGTTGGCAAATCAGTTTTATGTTTTCGTACAAAATTATGAAGCAGGAAAAGTAGATGATAAAGCTGTAAAAGGTTTTAAAAACAGACTTTCTGGATTCTACAAAGATTATGACGGAGAATTAGATGCTAAAGTTACTGCTAAACTTTTGGCTTTATATGCAAATAAAACTGCACCAGAATTTTTACCAGAAGGTTTTGCTCAATTTAAAGATGTGAACCAAAATCTTCAAGTTCTTGAAAACTGGAGCAGAAATTCTGTGATTTCAGGAAGAAATTCGGTAAACGGAGCTACCGTTTATTCTAATATTGACCAAGTTTTCTCAAATATTCCAGAATTGGTAAAAAATCTGAAAGCTGACCCTATTTATCAGACTTTAACCAAAATGAGAGAAACTTATGTAAATAAAGCAGATGCTCAATATGTAGGTTTACAAAGCAAAATAGACGCTTTGCAAAAGAAATATTTAGCGCAAATGATGGCTACAGATACCGAAAGAAAATTTTTCCCAGATGCCAATTCTACACTGAGAGTGACTTACGGAAAAGTGAAAGGTTCTAATCCTGCAGATGCGATTTCTTACCACTATGAAACCACTTTAGATGGTGTAATGGAAAAATATGTACCTGGAGATTATGAATTTGATGTTCCACAAAAATTAATTCAGTTATACAACACCAAAGATTATGGCGATTACAAAAATGCAGCAGGAAAAATCCCATTAGCATTTACCGCAACCAATCATACCACTGGTGGAAACTCAGGAAGTCCCGCTCTTGACAAAAAAGGAAACCTTATCGGTTTAAATTTTGACAGACAATGGGAAGGTACGATGAGTGACATTAATTTTGACCCTAGATTCAGTAGAAATATCATGGTTCAAACCAAGTATATTTTATTTATCATCGATAAATTTGCTGGAGCAAGATGGTTATTAGACGAAATGAAAATTGTAAAATAATTTTCGATAAATATTTTAGTAAGAACGCGCCAAAAGGCGCGTTCTTTTTGTATAATCTAAACATAAAAAAAGCCTCAGAATTTCTTCTGAGGCCAAACACAAATGATGAAATTTACTCTTACCTCTGTAGAGTTATACAAAGGTAAGTCTATTAAATTTTGTAATTGTTACACTATAACTACCTGATTTTATATTATTTTCAGTTTTAATATCCAAAAATTTCTTCTAAACTCAGTTCTTGAAAATCTCCTAAGTTTTCAATCGCAGAATGGTCTAAATTTTCTTTTTTGCCCATGACAGCTACATTATAAGAAATGGGGCTTATTTCTTGATTGTAGAATTGAGTTAAATCTTCCAGCAGTAGATTTTCTATTTCGTGGAAAATTTTTTCTCTAATATCATAATCTATTCCTATTTTTTTAAGATTTAAAAAATTAAAGAAAATATTGGTTCTGGTTATTCTGGTAGAAGCAATTTGTTTCAGCGCAGAATTTTTAGCATTATTAAATTGCGTGGGAATTTGAGGTAAATCTTGCATTAAATCAGCCATCGCATCTACTGCTAAATGCAATTTATTGGCTTGTGTACCAATGTAACTTACCACGTAATTATGTCTATCCAAATAAGTAGCGGTAGAATAATTTACATACGCAGAATACGCTAAACTCTTGCTTTCTCTGAGTTCCTGAAAAACAATAGACGACAAACCTCTTCCAAAATATTCATTAAAAACATTGATTTTTCCGTAGTTTTCGATATTCAGTTGAGAAGCTCTACCAATTTTACTCATTTCCATTTGTACCATATCATAATTGGTAAAGAAAACTTTTCCTTGCGTTTCCAATTCTTGATAAATTTTCGGTTTTGGAATGGTGAGTGTAGCTTTTTCTAACAACGGTTGAATTTTTTCCTTAAATCCATCAAAATCTTTACCGTAGAAGAAAATTTCATAAGGTAATTGGGTCAAATTCTTCACTTTTTCTGTGAGATGTTCTACTTTCGTTGCTCTCAATTTTTCTTCAGAAATCACATCTCTGAATCTAGAATTTTCACCAAATTTAGCATAATGACTTAATGCCGTCATGATTCTTGACTTGTCTTTTTTAGCAACATTTCTGCTTTCTAAAATCAATTCTATCGTACTTTCATAGACTTCATCATCTGGTTTTACTTCGGTAATCCAATGTTTTAAAAGTTCAAAACCTTTGATTAGATTTTCCTCAAAACCAGTAAGCGAAATAATCATTTGGTCGTCATACGTTTTGAAATCATTGCTAATTCCCAATTTGAAAAACTCTTGACTTAATTGATCCGCCGAAAAACGAGAAGTTCCCAAATACTGTAAAACTTGCACCGCTAAGAAAAGCTCTTTATCATGGTCTGTTCCGATTTTATAAATCAAATGCAACTGCGCAATATGATTGTATTTATTTCTAACAAAACTGATTTTTTTATCACCAACTTGAGTTTCCTCAATCATATTTTTATAATCAATGAATTTCGGAGTAATTTCTGAAGATTTTTGGTGAAGAATTTCGGTCAAAAACTCAGATTGTGCTTCTCTATTGATTTTAACAGGAGTAATTCCCGGATTTTCTACTCGAATAAGATTTTCGTT
>Ga0114982_1000244_pt1 | contig 29662 bp, 23 predicted proteins | sample Shrwel_input2_FT_FD_87183 | JGI IMG/M metagenome (GOLD analysis project Ga0114982, IMG submission 87183) | Subsurface microbial communities from deep shales in Ohio, USA - Utica-3 well 1 S input2 FT | ecosystem: Environmental > Aquatic > Deep subsurface > Shale gas/oil reservoir > Produced... | reverse complement strand
TTCTGCATTGCCTTTTGAGACCACATGTTTGGCAGAGGCTGACAGGTTTAGATCGCTGCTCAGATCATAATCGGCTTTCAGGTTCAGGTTGTAGCGATCAAATTGTGGTTGTAAGTCTTCGTATTCACGCAGGTTAATAAAGTCACAATCGGTGCAAAGGCCTTTCGATGGATAGGCTGTACCTAAGTTCTGTAACCGTACTGAACTGTCATCATTAAACAGATACCATTTACCATTCAGAAAAAAATTGCCCTGATTCAACGAATCGTAGTAACCGGTATTGGCGGTGACTAACTGATCTGGGATGCCATCATGAATAGTGTTGCCATTGGCATCTTTCTTGTCTTTATTCAGTGGGTTTGGCACTGCAGCATAAGGCGTACGGGTTTGGCTGCGGTCAAGCGCATTGATGTTGTTCTGGCTGGCAAATTCAGCGGCAAAGGCCAGGTTACCATCGCCATCAGCGATGTCCTGACCATAAGAAAAGGTAAATTTTTCATTATGGTAAGGATTGTCGTTGGCTTTACCCGCTGTGGCTGAAACGTCCAGACCCTGAATGTCTTTTTTCAGTTTAAAGTTAACCACACCTGTCACGGCGTCTGCACCATAAATAGCTGAGGCGCCACCGGTAATAATTTCTACACTTTCTACCCAAGCGGTTGGGATGGTGTTGGTGTCGACTGAGGCAGAGCCGGCACTGCTGGAGACATGGCGTTTACCATTCACCAGCACCAGGGTGCGGGATGCGCCCATGCCACGTAAATCCAGCAAGTTTAAACCGGCGGTGCCGATGTAGTTGCCAGAGTTGGCCATAGAAAACGTCGATGCCAGTGCTGGCAGTTCGTTTAACGCTTCACCGATATTCAGTGCACCGGTTTCCATCAGATCTTTACCGCTGATCGCAGTCACAGGAGCTTGAGAAATCGCCCCTTCGCGGAAAATGCGGGAGCCAGTGATCTGCACACGCTCAACTTGCTCGGCGCTATTGGCTTGTTGGGCTGCAGCAGTGGTGCTAAAAGCTGCACTGATGGCGACAGCAGAAGTCAGACTGAGTCTGATGGCTTGCGTTAATAATGGACGACGGAACATGTACACCTCAAATGATTGAATGTTGCCACTTCGCTTGGCGGCACCCAGTATTTAGTACCTTAATTAAAAAATGATTTCCCCAGCCTGCGGGGGCGCGAATTCTATATAAAAATGCAGTAAAAGCGGATGAAAATGCGATCGAAACAGCCTGCCAATGAACTGTTTGCTGTTTTTTTGTACTGATCGTTGGTTTTTCGTGCTGGCGGTGCCGGTGAAAAGTACGCCAGTGCTGTGGCAGCCGCCGCCGCTGGTTTCTCTGGGTCGCGCTAGACATCCATTGGCTTTTACCAGTAGATCGGGTATAAATGTAAGCGCTAACATTTTGCGCTGCTGGCCTCGTACAGTAGTTAACAACTCTCTCTCCACAGCCGGCCTGTGCCTGTTTTGTCATCCTCAGGCTGCAGGTGCAGGCTGTGTTTTTCCCCTAAACGGTCATGCACGGTTGACCGGTTTAAATTACAATACATAACATTTGTAACTTTATTGTTTTTTGTTGTTGAGTTATTGACCGGTGCCGCCTAGAATGTTGTTGGGATAACAGGGAACTTCGCAGGTGGCAGGATGGAACTTTGGCCGGATTTTTCCGTTTTTGCATGGATCATTGTTGCACTTTATTGCTGGTATGTGCCTGTGCTACTGGTGTTGACTTGTCCAAAACTGCAGTTGCCGCAGAAACTGCGTTGGGTGCCACTCTGTCTGTTATTCTCCTGGTTGGGTTACTATCTGTTCAAGTTCAAGCTGAAACATTATCCCGCTGCTGATATCTTCACCAATAAATAGTCAATTTCATCAACACATCAAGAGCTGATGAACCTATCTAATTGAAATTAAAATATATTTACTTTGGTGCCAAAGTTGCACAGCGTAAGCAACATTTTTTTGAAGGACGATTTTATGGCTTCTGCATTATTCTGGCGCCAAAGCTGGCTACTGGCCCGTTTTGAATTAGTACGCTTATTCGGTACCAGGCGTGGTTGGCTGATGATGGCCGCTTTTGTGGTGATTTGGTTTGTGATCCTGCGATTTCCCATCCTGAAAGCTGCAGTCAAGTTGCAGCAACCAGACACATTATTAATGCTAAATCAATTGTTTGGCATGGCAGGAATGCAGCAGGTGCTGACCTGGCCGCTGCCGGAATATGTGGTGTATTGGCTGATCAGCCTGGTGTTGTTTCCGTTACTGGCGCTGTTTTGTTGTGCCGATCAGACCAGCAGTGATTGTAGTCGTGGCACTTTGCGATTTTTATCGCTGCGCGCCAGTCGCAGTGCGATCTTTTTTGGCCGGTTTTTGGGTCAGTTGATGGCGCAAATGTTGCTGATGGGCGGTTCTTTACTGGCCACCCTGTTGATGGGCTGGTGGCGGCAAGGGCATCTGTCGTTCGCCGTGATAGAAGCCACTTTGATTATTGCCTTGAATCTGCTGCTGGTGATGTTGCCCTTTGTTGCATTGATGGCGCTGGCGTCGGCACTGGCCAAATCGGCCCGGCTGGCGGTCAGTCTGGTGATTGTTGCTGCAGGGCTGATACTAGGATTGATTCACTGGGTGGGGATTTACCTGCCGGTTGTGTTAACCAGTCTGGATTATCTGCCTGGTGCGCAACTGCCACAATTGTTGGCAACCGCCGGCTGGAGCACATTACAACTGGCCTGGTTACCCTTATTACAAACTGCTGTCTTGCTGACCCTTGGCTGGTCGGTGCTGAGAAGGAAAGCATTATGAGCCGGATTCTGATAGAAGCCCGTAGTCTGGTAAAAAACTTTGGCAGCAAAACGGTGTTGGATCAGCTGAACTTTACCGTTCATGCGGGTGAGCCTGTGGCGCTGATTGGGCCAAATGGCGCCGGTAAAACCACGTTATTCAGTATCTTATGCGGTTATTTAACCCCTGACAGCGGTCAGATCCAGTTGTTTGGTCAGCAGCCCGGAACCGCTGCGCTATTTGGTAAAGTCAGTGCACTACCGCAGGATGCTCAACTTGATCCGGTTTTTTCGCTGAGTCGTCAGTTGCAGCTATACGGCCAATTGCAGGGCATGAATAAAGCCACAGCCCAAAGTGAAGCCAATCGAGTATTACAACTGGTTGATTTGAATGAGTATGCAAATGCAAAAGCCACCATGCTCAGTCATGGTATGCGTAAAAGAGTGGCGATTGCGCAAGCTTTATTAGGTCAGCCCGAACTGGTGTTGCTGGATGAACCTACCGCCGGATTGGATCCGGCCAATGCATTACAAATCAGACAGCTGATTGCCAAACTTAGTGAGCAGGCGACCTTTGTCATCAGTTCACACAATATTTTTGAACTGGAACGACTCTGTGGCACTGTGCTGTACCTTGAGCATGGCAAACTCCGGCAGCATTCATTAACACAACAACAGCAGCAACAACATGCCGCTGCGACCGGTTATCTGAATTTACTGCTGGAACAGGCGGATAGTGCCCGCGTCAAGGCCGCTTTGCAGCAATTAGCCGGGGTATTGCGGGTCGAGCAGCCGCAAAAAAATGAGTTTGCCATTTATTACGACAAAAGCCAGGCGGCAGCACTGGATATCACTGTACTGACGTTACTGCGACAACAAGGCTGGTTTTATCGCAGCCTCAGCCAGGGCCAAACGCTGGAGCAACAATTATTTGAAGTGGCGAGCGGCTGATTCAGCTTTCCAGATAGGGCAGTTTATCTGGCACCCCATTCCAGGCATCGGCATCGGCCGGTGCCGGCTCGACTGTGGTGATATTAGGCCAAACCAGCGCCAGCTCGGCATTTAACTCGATAAATACTTGTTGTTCGGCTGGCACCGCATCTTGCTGGAAAATGGCTTCGGCCGGACATTCAGGTTGGCACAGGCCACAATCGATACAAATGACCGGACTAATGGCCAGAAAATTGGGGCCGGCAAAAAAAGCGTCGACCGGGCAGACCGCGACACAGTCGGTGTATTTACATTTGATACAGTTGTCGGTGACGACAAACGCCATAACGGCCTCCGATCTGAACAGCGCTGAAAAACCGCGGATTGTACGGAATAGCGGCAAAATTACAAGTTGAGTGCTGATTTTAGTCCGCTTGTGGACGTTCAGTGGCGCTAAAACTGGTTTTTTGCCACCTCAAGCCTGATTTTCGCGTAAAATAGCCGGCAACCAGCAGCATAGTATCCACCTTCTTGTGAGCCGGCGCTGCAACCGGCAAAGACACCGACAGGACTTTGTATGATCCGTTTAACCGAAATAAAATTACCGCTGAATCATGATGAGGCTGCTTTATCTGCAGCTATTGTCAGCAAACTGCAGATTAAACCCGAACAATTACATAGTTTTACCATGTTCAAACGCGGTTATGACGCGCGGAAAAAAACGGACATTCAACTCATTTACACCCTGGATGTGGTGGTTGGGCAAGAAGCTGCGCTGTTGAAAAAGTTTGCCAAAGATCCGCATGTCAAAGTTTCGCCTGACACCAGCTATCACTATGTGGCGCAGGCACCGGCCAACCTACAGGAAAGACCTGTCGTCATCGGGCTGGGTCCTTGTGGTCTGTTTGCCGGTTTATTATTGGCGCAGATGGGCTTTAAACCCATTATTCTGGAACGCGGCAAAGAAGTGCGGGAACGCACCAAAGATACCTTTGGTTTCTGGCGGAAAAAACCGCTGAACACCGAATCCAATGTCCAGTTTGGCGAAGGCGGCGCCGGCACTTTCTCCGATGGCAAACTGTACAGTCAGGTGAAAGATCCGAAACATTATGGCCGTAAAGTGATGAGTGAGTTTGTCGCTGCAGGTGCGCCGGATGAAATTATGTATGTCAGTAAGCCGCATATCGGCACCTATAAACTGGTCGGTATGGTGGAGAAAATGCGCGCCACTATTGAGGCTTTGGGCGGTGAAATCCGTTTTAGCACCCGGGTGGATGATGTCCTGATCGAAGACGGTCAGTTGACGGGGTTAACCTTGTCCACTGGTGAGCAACTGGCTTGTCGCCATGTCGTGCTGGCGGTGGGGCATAGCGCGCGCGACACTTTTGAAATGTTGTATCAGCGGGGGGTTTACATCGAAGCCAAACCTTTTTCGGTTGGATTTCGGATTGAACACCGCCAGTCGATGATTGATGAATGTCGCTTTGGTCCTAATGCCGGCAACCCGATTTTGGGGGCGGCGGACTATAAACTGGTGCACCACTGCAGCAATAACAGAACTGTCTACAGCTTCTGTATGTGCCCGGGCGGCACTGTGGTGGCGGCGACGTCAGAAGAAGGTCGGGTGGTCACCAATGGCATGAGTCAGTATTCCCGCAACGAGCGAAATGCCAACAGTGCTATTGTGGTGGGGATAGATCCGGAGCGGGATTACCCGGGGCATCCGTTGGCAGGTATTGAATTACAGCGCAAGCTGGAAGCACAGGCTTTTGTGTTGGGTGGCAGTAGTTATGATGCGCCAGCCCAATTGATCGGTGATTTCCTGGCCGGTAAAACTTCCGCTGAGTTCGGCGATGTATTACCTTCTTATACGCCGGGTGTGAAGCTGACGGATTTATCTGCCGTACTGCCGGATTTTGCTATTGCTGCCATTCGGGAAGCGATCCCGGCTTTTGACCAGCAAATTAAAGGTTTTGCCCGGCCGGAAGGTTTATTAACAGGTGTCGAAACCCGGACATCGTCACCCATTTGTATCAAGCGCGGCGCTGATTTTCAGAGTCTGAATATCAAAGGTTTATACCCGGCCGGTGAAGGTGCCGGTTATGCCGGTGGCATTTTATCGGCGGGAATCGATGGTATCAAAGCGGCGGAAGCACTGGCGCTGGCCATGACGGCTACCGCAGTGCAGGCTTGATAGCTTGGTAAAGGAATTGTTTGCTTGCGGGTTAGGTGCTGTCACCAGCCAGAGGCTGATGGGGCGAGCCTGGTCTTGCCATAGTTTTATTGAAAAGGAGTGCATAAATGCGTAAGACCTTAGTCGCTGTTGCTGTGATTGCCGCCGGAGCCTTGGCTTATTATCAATTTGGTGGCAAATTGGCCAGTCAGGCCGATATCCCCGGGCTGGAGTTTGTCCCGGCTGATACTGTGATGTTTTCGGTGCAGGCTGCGCCTGTTGATTTAACCAGCTATTTATCAAGTCTCGGCATGGGGCCGCAATATTATGATGCCCAGATGCAGCAGTTGTTTGGCCAGATGTCGGCGGATGCCGCTGACAGCCAGCACAAGTTTTTACTGGATTTATTGCAGTCTTATATGAAAGCAATGGCAGATCCTGCCAGCTTGACCAGCAGTACTGGTATTAAAGGACAAATGCGTAGCCTGATGTACATGGTCGGCGTATCGCCGGTATTTAAAATTGAATTGGCGGACGAAGCGGTTTTCTGGCAATTATTCGATCAGGCAGAAAAAAGCAGTGGTTTCACCCACGTTGCGCAACAATTAAACCAGATTAAATACCGCCAGTACCGTTTTAGCCATGAAGCGCTGACGCTGGATTTACTGGTAACAGTGCAGCAGGGGTGGGCCACGCTGACCCTGAGTTCAGACCAGTTGGATGCGAAACATCTGGCGTTAGTGCTGCAGGCCGAGAAACCAGAGCAAAGTCTGGCTAATACCAGCTATTTGGCTGATATTCAGCGCAAATACCAGCTGGATCAGGGTGCTTTTGCCTATATCAGTTCTGAACAACTTAGCAAAGCACTGGTCAGCACCGATGGCAACCGACTGGCGCAAAACCTGCAAACGCTGGCAGGTACTGAGCTGGGCGTCGCGCTGGCAGACTGGCGCTCGGACGCTTGTAAGACCGATATCGCGTCGATCACCAAAAGCTGGCCTGGTTTGTTTATGGACAGCAAATTTGATCTCAGTAACCCGGCGCTGATTAAAGTGGCCGGTCGGCTGTTAATCCCCACTGAGAACAAAGAAACGCTGACACAACTGGCGGCTTTACGCGGTTTTTTACCGGCGCATACGCTGAACCCGAGCCAACCGGCCTTGTTCTACGCTGCGCTGGGCCTGGATGTTGCGCAGTTAGCGCCCTCTTTAGGTAAAATCTGGACTGGTCTGACGGAACCTGCCTACAGCTGTCAGCCATTGGCAGAAATTCAGCAGCAAATGCAGCAACAAAACCCCCTGGCGGCGCTGGCCATGGCTGGTATGGCCAGCGGACTGCAAGGCATTTCTGTCACTATCAATGGCGTTGAGCTGGATGCAGCCAGCAGCAATCTGAAAAATGCAGATGCACTGGTGACCGTCTCTGCCGCCAATGCCCGGACTTTTTTTGAAGGTTTAAAAGCATTATATCCGCCGTTGGCTTCGACCCCATTACCGGCCGCCGGGGAAGAGCTGGATCTGGCCAGTCTGATCCCGGAAGTCGCAGTATTAGGTTTGAAACCACAACTGGCGATGTCTGACTCCCATTTACTGTTATATGTCGGTGACAAAGCCAAAGCGCAATCGGTTGCCGTTGCCGCCGAACCGTTGGAGAAAAAGGGTCTGCTCAGTTTTGGTATGGACTATGGTCAGTTTTTCAAAACGCTGGAAGCTGCCATGGCCGCCACAGGTGAGCCGGTACCGGAGGAATTACAACAGTTATCCGGTAATCAGATGAAACTTGGCATCAGTCTGGATGTTGATCAGCAGGCAATTATGATGCGCAGCCAGATGGAATTGAACAAAGCTGCCGCCAAATAAAGCGACGGACGGGGCGGCACTTGCTGGTGCCGCCCCCTGTTTGCTAAGGGGAGCAACGCTGGCGCAATAACCAGCGTTGTTGCCACCACAACAGCGGCGTACAGCACAGGATAATCAACAAGGCATAACTCATTGCACTGCCCAGTACCCAGGCCAGCGTCAGGCACAGCACTAAACTCAAGGCGCTGATCCAATGATAGCGGCGATCGAGTAAGCGTATTGCGGCGGCCATGCTGCCGGTATAGATCAGCACAAAGACGCCATTGACCCAGCCAATCAGATGTTCCAGGCCCGCATTGAGCCAGGCCGAACCACCTAACACCAACGCCATTAAAAACAGGATGCAACGCAGTGCCAGTTCCGGGACCTGATAACTATTCAGTTGTTGCAGCGGGGCCGGTAGTACCCCTTGTTGCGCAAAGCTCCAGCTGAGCCGGGCCACGCTGGCGGTATACACATTCACGGTCGCCAAGCCGCTGGCCAGGCCCAGTAGCCCAATCAGCCAGTTGCCGCCACCGCCAAACAACAGATCAAAAGCTGCCGCCATACTCAGGTTAGCGTTGGCATGGGCTGGGTCTGAGGTCGCCAGCATCAGTAATAAATAACTACAACCCAGATAAATACAGCCCACCACCAGCAAACCAAGCAGTAAAGCCGGGATTAAATGCCGGCGTGGATCGCGAAAATCCTGTGCCAGATGGGTCATGGCTTCGACGCCGAGAAAACTCCAGAATCCAAGCGCCAGTGCGGCACTAAAACCGGCCAGGTCCGCTGCAACAGGCGCTGTGCTGCCTAAGGACAGCTGGCTGGCAGTGTCTGCTGGCGCGGACAGGAAAAAAGCGGCAAACATCAGCACCACAGTGCCAACTATCGCCAGCGTCAGTCCCAGCTGTAAGCGGGCGGACAATTGCAGACCGCGCCGGTTGAGCAGCCAGAGCAGCACTAAAAACGCCAGTTCAAGCGGCAACTGCCAGCGGTTGGCGTCTAGTCCAAGCTGTTGCAGCAGCGGCGCGGCAAATGAGTAGGTCATCATCAAGGCGGCAGAAGCACCAAGTGGCACCACCAGCACAAACATCAGGCCGGTGATACGCCCGGCCAGAGTGCCAAAAGCCTCACCGACAAAATGCGCCGGTCCGGCTGCATGTGGCAGCACGCGGGCCAGCGCGGCAAACACAAAAGTGATAGGGATGGCGAGTAGGGTGAGTAATAACCAGGCCCAGGCAGCAGCGCTACCGGCCAGACTAAGCGTGAGCTGCGGTAAAATAAATACGCCGGTCCCCAGCAAAGTGGTCGCAAGTAGCGCGGCACCTTGCCATAAACCCAGCCGGGCAGTGGATTGCATCAATAAAGTTCCATGCTGATCAATAGTCGCCGCTATGCTAGCGCATGTGCAGACGGCATAATGGTGTTTTTCACCGCCATTTTGCCGGTTTGGCCGTGCAAATGGCGGTGTCGCGCAAAGAGCACAGTATGGACAAATTTGATCAGCTTATTATTCAGGCTTTATTGCTGGATGCCCGCCAGCCGGTTTCTGCGATTGCTGAGCAAGTCAGTTTGTCCAGAAGTGCAGTGGCGGAGCGGTTGAAGCGGCTGGAGGCCAACGGTGACATCCGTGGTTATCAGGTGTTATTGCGCCGCAGTGTCAGTCAGCCTGTGGCTGCTTATTTTGAGATCCAGCACAATAGTGCGCGTTGTGCCGATGTGATCCCACAGTTGCAAGCCATTACAGAAGTCAAAAGATGCCACGGCATTAGTGGTGAAACTGATTTAATGGTTTATCTGGAAACGGCGTCAGTTGCCAGGTTACATCAAATCCGCGAACAATTAGACGCCCATCCGGCGATCCTGCGGATTAAAACCCATATCGTGCTCAGTGAATGGCTGGAGCGTTAAGGCGGCAGTTCAGCCGCGGCGCTCGCCAAGGTTGTGATGCCGGCTGGGAAGGCAAGATCACAACCCACCGCAGGGTTCACCCTTCGAGTTCAGTTTGGCGTCATTCTAACAACCCAGGTTATGCATGTCGTTGCAGTCAGTGTTAAATCTGAGTTGCCATCTCCCTATGCAAAGAGCCCCCCTTTTCCTGCTGACTTTAAATACCTGGCTGGTGGCATTTTGAGCGATTTGATTGTGTTTTATACCACTGTCCCTTAGATTAAATCACTGGCCGTGGTGGTCTACCAAAAGGAATGATGGAATGAATGCACAAACATTCAATAGCTTAATGTGGCGTGGTGGCGGGTCAAGCCGCTGGTTGGCATTGCTGCTCAGTACTTTGGTGGCTTGTGGTCAGCCGCCTGCAACAGCGCCTGCTACGGCCGGGCCCACGGCAGCAAAAAACGAATTGAGCCGTTATACGCCGGAACAGTTTTATGCCACCCGCAGCTATAACGGTAATGCTATTAACCATAACGGCACTGCGCTGCTGGTCGCCTCCGATGAGACTGGCGTGTTTAACCTGTACCGTAGCAGTCTGGATGGTAAACACTGGCAACAGCTGACTCAATCTGACAACAATGCGCTGCTGCCACTCGACTGGTTTCCACAGGATGACCGGATCCTGTATACCTCTGATCAGGGCGGTAATGAATTACATCATATCTTTGTGCTGGAAACCGACGGCAAAGTGGTGGACCTGACACCGGGCGACCAACTAAAAGCCAACTTCCTCGGCTGGAGTCAGGACGGTGCTCTGTGGTTGACCAGCAATGAACGTGATGCCAAATTTTTTGACCTGTATCGCTATGACAGTAACACCTATCAACGCAGTCTGAGTTTTACCAATCCGGGCGGATTTGAGCTGGCTGCGATCAGTGCCAATGGCCGCTATCTGGCCATGAAAAAAAACCGCAACAATGCCGATAACGATGTATATCTGGTTGATTTACAACAACCAGAGCAATCTCCAACTCATCTGACACCGCATGAAGGCAACGTCAGTTTTCAAATCCATGGTTTTAGCCGCGATAGTCAGCAACTGATTTACGGCTCGGATCAGAATTCCGAATTCAGTCAGGCATTTGCTTATGAACTGGCAAGTAAAAGCCACAGGCTATATCAACAGGCAGACTGGGATATCAGTTTTGTCGAGTTTTCCAAAGACAATCAATTTAAAGTGGTGGGCATTAATGCAGATGCGGCCACCAATATCCAGATTATTGACCAGCATACCGGTCAGCAATTGCCATTACCGCCGTTGCCAGCGGGGGATTTACGCAGTGTGCAGTTTTCTGCCGACAGCAAGTATCTGAGTTTTTACCTGAATGCCGATAACAGTCCGTCTAATTTATATGTCTGGAAAATTGGTGATGCCAAAGCCAACCGCCTGACGCAGGCGCTGAGCAGCGCCATGGATGAACAGCATCTGGTCGCCAGTCAGGTGATCCGCTATGCCAGTTTCGATGGCCTGCAGATCCCCGCTTTGTTGTATCAGCCGCTGCAGGCCAGCGCTCAGCAGCGGGTGCCCGCCTTAATTTGGATCCATGGCGGGCCAGGCGGTCAATCGCGCACTGGGTATAGTCCGGTGATCCAGCATTTGGTTAATCAGGGTTATGCCGTGCTGGCGGTGAATAACCGTGGTTCCAGTGGTTATGGCAAAACCTTTTTCCATCTGGACGATTTAAAGCATGGTGAAGATGATTTGCAGGATATTGTCTATGGCAAAAAGTATCTGCAGTCGCTGGATTGGGTCGCGACTGAGCGGATTGGCGTGATCGGGGGCAGTTATGGCGGTTATCTGACCATGGCAGCCATGGCTTTTACCGATGAATTTAAGGTTGGGATTAATATTTTTGGTGTCACCAACTGGTTGCGGACGCTACAAAGTATTCCGCCCTGGTGGGAGTCTTATCGCGAGTCTTTATATGCGGAACTGGGCGATCCAGCCAAAGATGCCGACAGACTGAAACGCATTTCGCCGTTATTTCATGCCAATAAAGTGAAAAAACCTGTGCTGGTGGTGCAAGGTGCCAATGATCCACGGGTACTACAGGCGGAAAGCGATGATATGGTAGCCGCCATTAAAAAGCAGGGCGTGCCGGTTGAATATCTATTATTTCCGGATGAGGGCCATGGTTTTGTCAAAAAAGCCAATCGGATCAGCGCCCAACAGGCTTATGTGCAGTTCCTGCAAAAATATTTGTAGCCAGGCCTGGCCGGCAGCGATTTCGCCACTGGCGTTGTGTGCGGCCGGACCTCGCTGTGACGCGGAAAAGATTGATCTTCCGTGCGGCACAAATTAACCTTGCGGCAGTTTCCCGTATCCGGATCAATCTGATGAGCCAGCCTGCCTCTTCTTCAGCCCCAGTCAGTCTGACGGCTGCCCAACAACAAGCTTTGCGGTTGGACAAACAACTGTGTTTTGCCTTGTATTCCACTTCGCTGGCGATGACCAAAGCTTATAAACCTTTATTAGAACAACTGGATCTGACCTATCCGCAGTATCTGGTGATGTTAATTCTGTGGGAAAAAGATGGCTTGGCATTAAAAGATATTGGTGAGCAGTTGCAGATTGATTCAGGTGCCTTAACACCGGTGATTAAGAGGCTGGAAGTGCAGGGATTGCTGACCCGCCGGCGTTTGCCAGAGAACGAACGTACGCTGCAAATTTGCCTGACCGCGGCCGGGCAAGCTTTGCAGTTGCCGGCCAGCCAGCTACAGCAGCAACTCGGTAGCCAGTGTGGTTTGTTCAGTAGCGAGATTGTGCAGTTGCGGGATGAGTTAGTGCAATTGCGCCGGCGCTTGCAACAGCTGAGCTGAATTTGTGGCTGACGGATTGATATTGGCTGACAACCCCCCATCTCAAAGGCTGGTCGCCACAGCATGGCTGTGGCCATGTTAATGTCAACCACCTGCCGGAGTTCGCCATGTTTTATGATTTAACCGTTGTCCAGTTCAGCAAAATGTTACAAAACTTAGCCGCCATTCTGGCCAAAGCTGAGCAAGCCGCGCTGGCGAAAAAATATGATGTGTCAGTGCTGTTAAATGCCCGGTTAGCGCCGGATCAGTTTAACCTGGTCCGTCAGGTCCAAATTGCCTGCGATACCGCGAAGCTGGGGGTTGCCCGTCTGGCGGGTGTCGCTGACAGCGCGCCAAAACATCAGGATCAGGAAAGCAGCCTGCCAGAGCTGCAACAACGGATTGCCGATACGCTGGCTTACTTAGCGACCTTCACGCCTGAGATGCTGGCGGACGCTGCCACTTGTCAGATCACGCAACCGCGCTGGGAAGGTAAATATCTGACTGGCGAAGAATTTGCCCTGCAACACGCAGTGCCAAATCTGTATTTTCACGTCACCACCGCTTATGCCATTTTGCGCCACAATGGCGTTGAAGTCGGTAAAAAGGATTATTTAGGCGCTATGCCTTATAAAATGGCTTAAGCAGTCAAGACGGCCGTTTCTGCGCTGAAACGGCCGGTGTTTGCCGGTCACCGGTTGGACTAGCCGCAGCGGGGTAGTCCAACCCTTCATAACCCCACCAGCGTCCAACAGCGCAGACTAGCCTTCTCCTCTGCTACCACGTTAAATTCCCACTAAAGCTACAGCACTGCTGAAATAGCTTTTTTATAACATTTAGTTCATTATTTTGACAAAACCTGTTGCAATAGCATGTGATCAGCGTTAGTTTGCTATCAGTTAACATCATGAAAGATAACAGTAAATATTCGAGTTGTGGCCAAACTATTCCCCGCCGGGAGTACGTCTGGGATTAGGCCAGCAGCCAGTATAGTTGAGTGGATAGGGTCGTGGTGTCGGGCCGGACCTGATGAGGTTTCAGATGAATTGTATTTTTTGTGACATCGTGGCTGGGCTGTCGCCATGTCATCAAGTTTGGCAAGATGATGAGCATATTGCGTTTTTGTCGATTTACCCAAACACCAAAGGCTTTACTGTAGTCATCCCGAAAAAACATTACTCCAGTTATATCTTTGCCCAGGATGACACTGTAGTGGCCAAGCTGGCGCTAGCCAGCAAAAAAGTCGCCCTGTTGCTGGATAAAGCGCTGGATGGCGTGGCGCGCACAGGGATGGTGTTTGAGGGTTATGAGGTGGACCATTTGCATAGCAAACTGATCCCGATGCATGGCACTGGCAGTGACTCTGCTTTTCAGCCGATTGAGGGCACCTCTGGTGCTTTTATCGTAAAATATCAAGGTTATTTATCCACCCATGATTGTGAACGGGCAGATGATGCTGAACTGGCTGAGCTTGCCGCTTATATCAGGTCCTGTGCCTGAGCCGCAGGGGCAACGCCTGAGTGAGCACTGAGAATTAACCATGAGTATCAAAATCAGAACCGCGGTTATTGCTGATGCCAAGGCCATCAGCGCGCTTATTGTGCCTTTAGTGGTTAAATATATTGCGCCAACCTGGCAGCCCGCTGTTCGTAGCATTTTGCTCGATTCGATGTCGGAACAAAAGATTGAGAGCTACTTGTCGGCCAACTATGTTTACCTGGTTGCCGTGGATCCGGCTGATGTCATCGTTGCCGTCGCGGGCATGCGGGATTACTCACATTTGTATCATCTGTTTGTGGCTGAACGCTATCAAGGCCAAGGGTTGTCCCGTCAATTGTGGCAGGCTTTGCAAACGGTAGCGCTGCACAACGGCAATCAGGGTCGTTTTACCGTCAATTCAGCGCTGCACGCCGAACCCGTCTATCTGCGCTTTGGTTTTAAACGCACTGAGGGCGTCAGAAACCGCGACGGCATGGTGGATATTCCAATGCTGCTTGAGTTAGCTGATACGGCCAGCCAGTTAGGTAGCGATCAGATTTGAACGACGCAGTTGCTTGATGGTAGACATTCATTTGGTTAGTTTTCTAAGCTGGTTACGGATATCTTTGCGGGTGGAATCATGGGTCGTTAAAGCTAAAGCTTGCTGATAACTCTGTAACGCTGTGGCCTCCCCGGCCAGTGCAAGGTTGAGTTCGGCGTGCAGCATTAAATAACCGACATATTGCTCATCGGTGACTTTGTCCTCGCTGAGTAGTAAATTAAGCGCTTCAAGCGCTTGTTGTTTGTCACCATAATTTTGTAGGGCCAGATACGCCGCGGACAGACAAGCGTCCTGCCATTGCGGCAGCTGTTCTGCCGTTGGCGCTGTTAATTTGCAACTGGCCACAAACAAGTGCTGCGCCTGTGATTGTTCAGCAAAAGTCCATAATAAATTGGCTGCGCGGTTTAACAGCGCCATATCATGATGAAAATCAGCTTTGATGGTGGCGATGGTTTGTTTTGCCGCCGCAGCGTTTTGGGTATTTTGCCAGTAATCCATTAACGCAAGGTAGTAGCTGCGTTGATCAAGTTGCGCCAGTTTCTCGACCACGGCTTTCGAGGCTTGTTTTTCAGCATCAAAAAAGCCACTTTGAATTGCCAGGGCTTTGGCTGCCTCAATCAGATATTGCGGATTGTCCGGCGCTAATTTGGCGGCCATAAGATAATTTTCATTCGATTTCTCCACCAGTGCAAGTTTGTTAAACAGGCTCGACTGCTGCTTGATTTGATACCACAATTTGCCAGCCATAAAACGCACTTGGGCATTGTCCGGATGGCGCGCGGTTAAGGCTTCAAGTTGGGTTGTTTTGTCTTGTTGATGGGTGGCCACAGCCAGGGCAACAGCAAGCAGATCAATCTTGACATCGTTCCGGTCAAACATTTTCAGTTGACTTGCCAGTACCCTATATTGCCTTTGATAATAAGCCTGCTCCAGCTCAGCGTAACTTGGCTTGCTTGTGTTCGCTTCGGCCATTGCCGACGGCCAGATCAGCAAAACACAGATAATGAAGCTGGCGATATGATGGCGCATCCTGATGTCCCTGCCTGAATGTCGAATGGCGTTCCAGCCTATGGAGTTCCATGTCTGGCCACAACATTTCGCGGACAAACCGGCGGATAAAAATGATCAAAGGCGCTGCAGACTGCAGAGGGGAGGCACAGTTACTTTCATCAGCAACAATGGGGTGTTCGTCATGAACGGGCGGGATGAGACAACCTTCAAAGGTTTCAGCGGGAAGATGGATTGGGTCTGAGCGACCCGCTATCTGTGCGCTGGCACTTCCCCCGGTTTGTACCGGGGAAAGTGCCAGCCAACGGCATCAGAACTGGTAACTCACCGACAGATTCACCAGCCGGCCACGCAGGTTATACAGACTGCTGTCGAAATAATCGCCACCGGTTGACACATCCAGCGGTGGATCCCGATCCAGCAGATTCTGCAACGACAAGGTCAGTACAGTGCGGTCAAAACCCAGGTAGTTCAGCTGACTGTTGAACTGGGTGTAACTAGCCACTTTGCGGCGCAGGCCCGGATTGGTGCTCCGGGTGGCAATCGCCTGATCATAACCACTGGTAAAATCCGCACTGAGCGTGGCTTGCCAGTCACCTTGCTGCCAGTTGATGCTGTTATTACTGCGCCAGGCTGGTAAAGCACCGAACTGGTTATTGCCGGCCCCTTCCAGCAGCGGTTGACCCGCCACCAGCGCCTGCTGATACGACAACAGTTTGGACCAAACCGATTTCAGCTTCAGTTGCTGACCGTTGCTGAGCTCAAACTGGTGACTGATATCCAGGTCAACACCAGAGGTAGTGCGGCTGCCCTGATTTTTGTACTGGTTGCTAATCACTTGCAACCGACCCTGACTGTCACGGCGGATACGGTCGGCAAACTGGCTTTCATTGGTCAGCAGATATTGCGCGTTATCCGGACCAATAATCTGTTGCTGTTCAATCCGGAACCAGTCCACACCAATGCTGGTTTGGCGCGTTACCGACCAAATCAGACCCGCATTGAGATTGTTCGACCGTTCAGGTTGCAGCTCCGGGTTACCGGTGCGCAGACTGGTATAGCCGCGGCGTGAGCCAGGTTCCTGTGGATCTTTCGGGTCAATGGCGCTGCCGTAACTGACCGTATTGCTGTTGGCAATTTCCGGCAGCGAGGGCGCGCGGAAGCCACGTGACCAGGAGGTACGCAACAGCCAGTCTTCATTCAGCACATAATGCAGGCCCAGTTTTGGCGAAAAGGCACTGCCAAAGTCATCATAACGGTCAGCCCGGCCAGCTACACTGGCGGTCAAATCCTGGTACAAAGGCAGGCTGAATTCGGCAAAACCGGCCAGTAGCTTGCGCTCGCCATACACCAGATTAATGGCTGGTCTTAACTCAGTGCCGGATAACACCTCTGGTGAGGTGCCGGCGGCCATTTTCTCCCGGCGCAGATCGACACCGGCGGCAAAACCAAGCGGACCATAAGGTAATTCTGCCAGCACTGAACTGGCAGTCAGATTCAGTGAGGTTAAGTCATACCGGCCTGGCCGGCGGGTTTGCAACCGCAGTTTTGCCAGTACATCTGCCGAGTTCTGCCGGCCATCAAAGCGATAGCTGCCATTAGCCAGCGCTTTTTCATATTCAAAACGATTGACGAAGTTATCTACATATTCGCGTTGCTGGCTCGAAGATTTCAGCGCATTCAGGCTCAGATCCCAGTCGTCGCCCTGATATTTCAGCGTGGTCAGCAGCCGGTTGAAAATCTGATTATTCGATTTTAACCTTGGGCCAAGATCAAACAGGGTGTATTCAAACGGCAAGGCTTTGGCGGTCGGGTTATCCGGATGCCCGACAGGTAAGCTGGTGCTGATATCAACCAGATTACCGCTTTGCTGCTGATAAGCACGCAGACCACTGCTCAGGGTCAGCGGCGCGCCAAAAAACATGGCAGAATCGTTGTAGCTGTACAGCAACTCAGTGACACTTTGCCATTGCTCGTTTAACTGCACTGTGCCAGTGACTGACGCTTGCCGGCGGGTGACGTCAGGCTGCAGGCTGTTAAATGGCTGCGTATTAAAAGCACAAGCCTGGCCAGCCTGACCCGGCGTGAAGTCACTGCGCGGCCGTAACTGGGTGCCTTGCGGGCAGTTGCTGACCGGTTGCGGGTTTTTGCTGTCAGCCAGCGTCGCACCACCGGCGGAACTCCAGCCAGACAGTTTGCCCCCTGGTAAATGGCGGAAATCACCACTTTGCAGTAAATCACGTTCATCCGCGGTCAGGTGATCCCGGGTAAACAGATCCAGGCTGGCACTTATGTTGTATCCATCAGTGGCTACATCGCCGGTCCCTGTCACCAGACCGGCAGAATATTGTGCCAGTCCGCCCTGAGTGGCATTACCAGCGCCAACATTCAGGGTGGTTTCCTGATATTCACGTTTTAAAATAATATTGACCACACCGGCAATCGCATCAGAGCCATACACCGCAGAGGCACCGTCTTTCAGGACTTCCACCCGCTCGACTGAACTCAGCGGCAGCGCGTTCAGATCAACAAAGGTATCTTGGGTATTCAGGGCAAAACCATAACTGGACACCCGCTGGCCATTCACCAGCACCAGGGTATTTTTCGGGCTGAGGCCACGTAAGCCGATCGAGGCAGAACCAGCGGAGAAGCTGCCGGTATATTGTTCGTCAAAGCTGTTGCCGGAGTTGATGGTCAGATCCCGCAACACATCAGTCAGAGTGACTTTGCCGCTCTGGCGAATTTCATCCCCGGATAAAAACAGCACAGGGGTAGCGTTTTCCTGCTGTACCCGTTTGATATGTGAACCGGTGACGGCAATCCGTTCTGGTGCCGTGTTGGTCTCGGTCGCTTGTACTGCAGGCAATACAAGGGCGCTGCTGATAGCCAGCAGCAGTGGCGATACTTTAAATGTCATAATAAACCTCAGATCAATACAACGGGCTGACCCTGCTTAGGGTCAGTCCAAGGTCTGCTGGCAGACCAAAAAATTCGGGTTGGGCGGCTGGCGGTTACAGCTGGCTGGTATTTCGCAGAGCTGTTCAGCGCACAGCGCGCAAGTGACTGCTGGTTAGCAACAACAACAGCAGGCAGGCAGTTGCAGACACATTCGGCGCTGACCTGAGGTCACTTGGGGCTGCAGGATGATGGTATTGACGATAGTGAACATGGTACGGAATCCTTATAAACGACGACAGGCTTCCGGTGATCCGGTGAGCAACAGCTTTACATTCTGATGGCCAAACGTTTAGCCATCCAGACATCGGTGCGCATCATAACCAGAAGTGCTAATAAACCAAAGTGAAATTTAGTCATTTAATATTCTTTTTCGGAATTGAAATCTATTTTTTAATTCGTAAAGGCTTATTTTTATTGTCTAATTATTCATTATATTTAGATGTTTAGACGTCTGAATGTTGTGCCTGATTTATTTTTACATAAAAAACAGTTAGTTGCTGCATTTGGTTTATGCATATTCCTGTGAATAATAAGGGTGAAAATAATAAATAAACAAAATTGTTTATTTATTTGATGTTGCGCTTATACTGCGCTGGTTTTGTCGTCATGGAGCACCTGATGAGTACAGAAACTGTTGAACCGGCCAGCACTGCAGCGGCCACAATGCCGCCGCGTTATGCGCACCCACAACTGGTGCTGCTGACGGTCTGCCTGATTGGTTTATTGTCAGTCGCAGGCGTAGCATTGCCTTATCCTATTCTGGCACCGTTATTTGCCGCGGCTGAACTGACGCCTTTTAACCATTGGCTGGGACTGGATCCTACCTTGTTACTTGGCATTGCACTGGCTGCCAATCCATTGGGGATTTTGCTGGGCAGTGCCGTGCTTGGTGCCTTATCTGACAGTTACGGCCGCCGCCCGGTGTTGTTGGGCGCTTTATTGCTGGCGGTGCTGGGTTATTGTTTATCAGCCTTAGCGATTGCAGCTGAGCAATATCTATGGTTTGTGTTGGCCAGGCTGCTGACCGGCATCTGTGAAGGTGCTATTAGTATCGCCCGCGCTATTGCCGCTGATTTGCATCCCCAAGTGGACCGCACCAAAGCTATTGCCTGGATCAATGCTGCATTATATGGCGGTTGGCTGGTTGGCCCTTTAGTCGGTGGTTTTAGTATGCAGGCCGGAGCTGATGTGCCCTTTTGGATTGCGGCCGGGACTATGTTGCCTTGTCTGGCGCTGGTGTATTTTCTGTTACCACGGCAACAACTGGCAGCACCATCCGCCGGCTTATGGCAGAGCATTGGTCAACATAATTCCTGGCAATTGCTCACCTTGCCGCTGCTGCGTTGGGTGGTCCTGATCCAGCTGTGTTATACCATTGGTTTAAATGCCTTTTATGAATTTTATCCGCTCTGGCTGGTGCAGGCGGAGCAATTCAGTGGCCGTGATATTGGTGTGATTACCGCAGCTTTATGTCTGGTGATGGTGACGATTAGCGTTGGGCCTATGTCGCGTTGGGGCAAACATTATCCGCCGCTGCGCGGGGCTGTGCTGGCGACGCTGTTATTGGGCGGCCTGATTGCGCTGTTACCGCAACTGAACGGGGTGTCCGCCTGGCTGGTGCTGGTCGGAGCCGGAGTGCCGATTGCGATGATGGGCACCTGGTTTAATGTGTATTGTGCCGAACGTTTTGACAGTCTGGGTCAGGGCCGGTTGATGGGGATGCTCACCTTGCTGATGTGCGCGGGCAATGTCATCACCGCCTTGCTTGGCAGTTGGATTGCCTTGTGGGGCGCAGGCTGGACTTTGTCGATCGGAGCCTTGTTTGTCTGGCTGGCGACTGGCTTATTGCTGGTACAGCAACGACAACCCGCTGTTGCCAAGGCTGCACAGGAGGTTGTCTGATGGCAAGCAGCGAACGTATTGTGTATCTGCTGAAAACCCGGGGTCCACAGCGCAGTCAGCAACTGGCCGATTTGCTACAACTGACCGCGATGGGTGTGCGCAAACACTTGCTGACGCTGGCGCAGCAAGGGCTGGTCAAGGCCGTTGCGGCAGAGTCGCCAGGCAAAGCCGGTCGGCCCCGGCAATACTGGCAGCTGACCGCAGTTGGTCATCAGCAGTTTCCGGATCGGCATGCTGATGTCAGCCTGCAGCTGATCGACGGCGTGCGGCAATTGTTTGGTGATGCGGGGCTGGCGCAGTTGATCCGACAGCGCGAACAGCAGCAGTGGCAGCATTATCAGCAGTTGCTGGACAATTGCCCTGATTTGGCCGCCAAAGTCAGCAAGTTAGCCGAAATTCGCCTGCAGGAAGGCTATCTGGCGGAAGTATTCAAGCGGGATGGTTGCTGGTATCTGGCCGAACATCATTGCCCTATCTGTGCCGCTGCCAGTCAGTGTCAGCAGTTCTGTCGTTCTGAGTTGCAGTTATTTCAGGCTTGTGTCGCGCCATGGGCTGAGGTTGAAAGGACTGAGCATCTGCTGGACGCCGGCAGTCGTTGTGTCTATCGGTTCCGTCCTTTGGTGGCGGCTGAATAAGGCGAGCGACAGTCCATTTACCGCAAGGCGGTTTTTTTGTAATGGCTAATGTATTATCATGCCCGCCGCGCTGGCAGGGATGCTCTCTGCCAGTTGTGTACTGATGATCAATGGAAAGGAAACATCATGAAATTTAAAATTGCTGCAGTTGCTGCACTGGTTCTGGCGACTACTTCTGTGCAAGCTGATTGGTTAAAAGCGGCTGCTGATTCGGTAAAAGGCAGTGTGACTGATTCTGTAAAAGAAAGCGCCAATACTGCCAAAGATGCTGCTTATGATGCTGCGGTGAACTCAGCTTTAGGCTTAACTGCCGGCAAAACCAATAAAGCTTATGTCTCTGAAAAACTGGGCAAAGCCACTCAGACGCTGACCGAAGATGGTCTGGAAGTGTGGAGCTATGATTTCTCTGCTTTACAGCAAACCTACCCGATGCTGACCGATGTGTTAAAGCAGTATCCGCAAGTACCACAAGCGATCAAGCTGAGCTTTAAAGATGACGTGGTCAGCAAAATCAAGATGGTAAAACCAGCCGCTTAATAAGGTAACCCTGTCTGGGGTGTACCGTACGGCCTGATGGGGTCAGCGCGAGATCAAAGCGATTTGCTTGATCTGGCGCTGGCCCCATTTTTCTTGGCTGAGCTTCACTGTCAGGGGCTGTTACGTCTGGGGTTTTGCCGCTCAACCGGCAAATAACTGAGTGGGTCCTTCGGATAACCATTGCGCCACAGCTCAAAATGCAGATGCGGGCCTGTGGTGCGGCCGGTGCGGCCGACCAGGCCAATTTGTTGGCCTGCCTGGACAAAATCACCAATCTGCACATCAATGCGGGATAAATGGGCCGACAGGCTTTGCAGTCTATCGCCGTGTTCAATCAGCACCACTTTACCAAAATCGTCGCTGAGACTGCCCATATCGGCATTGAGCACCACCCCTGAGCTGGCGGCATACACAGGCGTGCCTTCAGGCGCCGCAAAATCAACACCGTGATGTTTACGGTTGCGGCTTTTCACAATGTAATTGGCGAACATAGAGCTGATGCGGGCGCCTGGTACCGGATGCACAAAAGGGGCCGGACCTGCGGCAGAACGAAATTCGGTTGCCGCTGGCACCGCTCCTGTCGGAGCTGGGGTGTCGACAGTGCTGCAGGCACTGAGCCAGAGGACGGAAAGTATCAGTAATAATTGATGACGATCAGCAAAAAACGGCCGGCTCAGTTGCATCTGTGGTTACTCTTGTTAGCAGATCCAGTCAGAAGTGTCGCTTGATCTGACGCCCTGTTCAAGGGCAAAACCAGCCAAGCGCGGAAAAACCCGGCAACAGTCGGTATTTTTCTTTATGATCTGCCACTTGTCAGGCAAAAAGAGGACAAAGGCATGGTCGCTTTTGGCGATGCAGCTGCACAATTCAGAGTCTATCTGCCACAGCCTCCGGCGATGGAGGCCTATCAGCAGCTCAATAGCGTGTTAGCGCTCAGTCCGGGTGAGATTGAGCAAATTTACCGGCATTGTGGCAATGGCTGGCGCAAGATTTTTAATGTCTATGCCAAGTTGCTGTGCAGCTTACCCACGGGCGTGCTGGGCGCGCCATGCACGGGCCAAAGCTGGCAACAGTACCGTGATCAACAGCTGTTGCAAGCAGGTTCAGGCACTGCACTTTGTTTCAGTGCGCCACAGCTGCCTGCGCCAGCCGGTTGTTTACAACTGATCGCCGGTCGCACCCATGCCCGCCAGTTGCTGGCAACTGGCATGACGGCCGAATTACACTGGCTGAATACTGAGTTTGCGGTTGACCCGCAGCGACGACTGCTGGTGACGCCATTTTTTGATTATCGTCAGTTGAATAATGCCAAAATTCAGCTGACGGCGCGCTTGCTGCAACTGATCCGGCGTGAGGCACCACTGCCGCAGTTTGCGGCGGCATTGCACACTTCATCGGGCGTAGCAGCAGGCGAGCCTGACTGAGCAGTCTGAGATTGAACCGGAGCGGGCGGTGCCACACTCGTTTAGTTCATGCAGCACCTGCATCAGGGCTGTGGCATCCGGTTCTGATTGGCTGCATCCTGCTGCCAGATCCAACTGCTGTCGCGTTCCAGCAACAACTGCCGGATCAAGGCATGTTGCGCGGTTGGACTCTGTGCCAGCAAGGCCCTGACAAAATCCATCGCGCTGGCAGGCTGCGCCGGGTAACGATGCTGCTGCCACAGTTGTTGCAGCGCGGCCGTGATCACGTCATCCCCCAGCTCAGCGCGCAAGCGGGCAAACACCAGCGTGGCGCGTGAATATTGGTCGTGGCCTTCAGCCGCATCCAGCAAATTTTCCAACTGACCGGTGCTATTGGCGTGGGCGCGCAAGAAGCGTTGCCGTTCATAGTCAACCAGCGCTTGCATGGCGGCCGTACCATCATGCTGTTCCAGCAACACCAGCTCGGCATATTTGGCCAGCGCTTCGATGAGAAAGGTGCCATCGCCCGGCACGCCGTTGCCGATACCATGCCCAAACCACTGGTGTGCCATTTCATGCACGGCACGCCGGTAAATCTGATTAAAACCAGCGTCCGCAGCCGGCACGGCGCGCAGGCCAACCCGATGATTGATCAGCACCAGTTGTGGCAAAGCGTAACCTGAAGCTCCCAGATCCGGTGCCATCACCAGTTTCAGTGAGTCACCCGGCAAAGGTCCGATGTGCTGGTGAAACCATTGTTGTGTTTGCCGCAGCGCCTGCCAGGTCAGATCGGTGGCGGCATTGTAATAAGGGCTGTAGATGGCCAGTTGCACGCCGGCAGACTCCGCCTGTTGCGGTTGCCATGGCACCGCGATCACCGCGGCCAGGTTGCGGATGGGCGCACTGGTGCTGTAGTGAAAACTGTGCTGCTCTGGCCCTGACTGCCATTGTTTTAGCAGTTTGCCAGCGGCAATACCCTGATAACCGGCGGGCACTTTGAGCCGGATATCAAGCTGAACCCAGTCATAGCGGGCGTTGGCTGGGGTGGCGGTGGCTGACTGCACCGAAGGTTTCAGTTCGCTGTCCGGTAGCGGTGCCAGGCCATAGTGCGCGCGGATTTGCGCGTCTTTTAACCTTAACTCGCTGATAAAACCTGCTTGTGGCAGCAGTTGCCACAGTCGCAGATAACTGAAATCAGGCCGGATCATTTGCTGAAACTGCAGTGGGGCCAGGCCCGTTTGCCGGATCTGCAATTGCAACGATAAGGTGGTGCTGGCACCAGGTGCTAAAGGTTGCTCGAACTGATAGATAAATTGCTGCAGCTCTTTATCCTGTTGTTGCAACCTGCCTTGGTGCACACTCAGTTGTTGCAAATCCGCCAGCCGGAACGCCGGATCAGGCCAGCCCAGTAACAGTTGTTTGAGCGGCTGGGTATGCGGATTGGTCAGCGTCAGTTCGGCCTGAATGCTGGCCATGTGCTGGGTGGGGATGAATTCAACGTCGAGCGTGACTTTGCTCAGCACCGGTTGTGGTTGTTGCTGCCAGTGCTGATACTGCTGTTCATAGGCCGCCCGCCAGCTGTGGCGATCGGTGACAGTCTGCAAGGCGCCGGCTTGTTGTAACTGGTGGTGAATATACCAGCCCTGGCTGGCCGCCAACATCAGCAGCAACGAAGGGAGTAGGGTCCAGCGAGCCTGCTGGCGGCCAAGGCTGACGTCAGAACCAGTGCCGCTGCCGCGATGATAACGTGGCAAGGCCCACAACCACAGCGCCAGCACCAGTAAGGCCCAAAACAGCAGATAAGGCCAGTAGCCACCCTGCTGCCAATCGCCCCCCCAGTTCGCCGCAGGACCTATAGTCGAACCCTGATAACCCCACAGCGCATCCGGCATCATTAACATGGTTTGGCCGGGTTGCCACAGCGGATGCTGCAACCCCAGGATGTTGAGAAGCGGGGATATTGCCAGCGCCAATAACGCCGCCACCAGCACATTTGCCCGTAGTGCATTGGGCAATAAAGCATGACAAGCCAATGCCAGCATGCCCCATAACCACAGCGGCAGCAGTTGCAACAGACCCTGTTGCAGATATTCCATCCCTTGCACTGCGGTGCCGTTACACAGTTGCGCCAGTGCGACCGTCGCGAGGCTCAGCAGTATCAGTCCCAGACTCAGCAGCCAGAGTGTGGCGAGTTGACTACTTAACAACAGCCAACCGGGTTGTGGCGTGGCCGCAATTAAGGTGTCACAGCGCTGCTGCCGGTTTAGCCAACTCAACTGACTGGCCCAAAAGCAGATGAGCAGCAGGCCAAACCTGGGCAGGATATCCCAGTTAATTTGGTTCAGTGCATCGCGGCTGGTTGGGGTGAACCGGCTCATGGGTTCGGCAAAACCGGTGCTGGTCAGCACTTCGCTGAAAATAAGGCCTAACAGCAGTAGCAGCGCCAGCAGGCTGCTGCGCTGCAATATCAATTGCTGATATTGCAGCCTGAGCAGACTGACGAAGGCCGGCCAGGTGCGAAGAGCAATCACAGGCATGAAAGCGACTGAGCTGACTACTGCAGTGTAGCCAGCCGATGACGGTGTACTGGTTGGCAAGCTGCTCTTATTGGCTGGCTGGCGCTGCGGTCCCCTGGCAGGTGCTGCCGCTAGGGCCCGCCAGCCTAACAGTGCTGCCAGCAGCAGGATCAGCAGCCGGTTCAGCCATAGATCGGCGCTCAAACCGGTTTCGCCTTGTTGCAATTGCGAAAGCCAGGGCGTCAGCGCATAAGGGTCCAGCCAGTACATGCCTTGGCTCAGCCAGGGCGACCAGTGCTGGCCCTGCGCCATCAGGGGCGAGCCCGTGCCGGCGGCCAGCAGCATATACCCCAGCCAGCAGCACAGGGTCAGTAACCAGCTCCAGCCTAACTGTTGGCTGCGCTGACTGCACCAGAGTTGCAGGGTGATTAACAACAGCAGCGCGGGTAACTGTTGTACCAGTAGCAGTTGCCACGCCAGTGGCCACAGCGAGGTGGCTGCCGGCTCAGCCACCACGGTGAGCAATAACGTCAGGCCAATTTGCAGCGCAAACACCAGCAATAACAAGGCCCCGGCCCGGCTGAGCCCCCATTGCCAGCGCGTCAGAGGGGTAGCGGCAATCAGTGCCTGCATGTTGTGTTGCGAGTCGCGATAAAATGCCAGTGGTGCCAGCACACCAAGCAACAAAGGGTGCACCAGCATCAGTAACTTGCTGTGATTAAACAGCAGCTCCTTGTGCGGTTGTGCGCTGAGCGCGGGCTGGGTCAGCGTGAGGAGTAGCGTAAACGCAATGGCCAGCAACAGGGCCAGCCAGCACAGCGGCTGACGCAGGTAAAATTGCCATTCGTTGCGCCAAAGGGCCAGCATCATTGTGTTTGCTCCTTGCTATCCAGCGCCGTCGACTTGGCTAACGTCAGAAAATAACGATCTTGCAAAGACGGTGCAGTACGCATAAAACCAGGCCCCGGGCATTGCTCGGCATAAATACGGTGCTGCTCGACACCACGTAGAAAACTGCGTTGTAAGATGCTGGCCTGTGGCGGTAGTGCGGGCATGCTGCCGCTGTAAAGCCAAATCGAATCGGCCAGCGGCTCGATCAGCTGTTGCGTCTGCCCTTGCAGCACAATCTGGCCGGTCAGCATAATGGCAACTTGTGGACACAACTGTTCAATGTCATCTACCAGGTGGCTCGACAAAATCACCAGGCGCTGTTGGCTGATTTCGGCCAATAAATTATGCAGTTGCTGGCGTTCCAATGGATCCAGTCCGGCGCTTGGCTCGTCCAGGATCAGCAGTAGCGGCGCACCGAGCAGCGCCTGGGCGATACCAAAACGCTGGCGCATCCCACCAGAGAAATGCGCCACTGTTTTGCCGGCGACTGCCGTTAAATTCGTCTGCGCCAGCAATTGGCTAATCTGTTGGCGACGGCTGTGGCGGTCGGTCAGGCCTTTTAGGATGGCAATATGTTCCAGCATGGCGTAACAGGACATATGTGGATAGACGCCAAACTCCTGCGGTAAATAGCCCAGTTGCGCCCGTAATAAGGCGGGCTGTTGCCGCACATTCAGTTGATTAAACTGAATGTCGCCGCTGTCTGGCGCCTGTAAGGTGGCAATAGTGCGCAGCAAACTGGATTTACCGGCGCCATTGGGGCCGAGTAAACCAAAGATACCGGCACCGGCGCTGAGATTGAGTTGCCGCAATGCGGCCGTGCCGTCGGCATAGGTTTTTGTCAGTTGGTGAATATGCAGCATGGGAGGTCCTTCGACGCTGAAGATCAGAGTTGTTGAGGCTAAAGCGCTGGCCGGTCAGCGACAAGTAAGCAATGACCAACCCTGTGACTGCGATGACCACCAGTCACTGACTGGTTTCGTCAGCCAAAACCAGGTTTTTGTCCATTGGCAGATGACAAGCGCCGGCAACACAGGCAGCATAACCAGATGAAATGGAGCCAGCTGATGAACCGTCCCCTGATCACCACAGCTATCGATGCAGTGCGGCAGACTTTGCGCCGCAATAGGGCACTGCCGGCTGACAATAGCGACCACAGTGCAGTGTTATTACCCTTGCTGCCAGTGTTGCTGGTTGGTTTGTGGGTGATTTTTTGGCCTTTGTTGCAGCCAACGCACCCGGCCAGCACGCCAGCCCAAAGCCTTGGCTGGGCAGCACTGGCCCTGTTAGCGCTGCAATGGTTGCCGCTGTTCCTGGCGCAAGGGCTGGTTGGCTGGTGCTGGCAGCAGCCCGTGGCGGGCCGACTCAGGTGGCGGACTGTTGTTGTGCTCTGGCTCGGCGTCATGGGCTTATATCCGGCCTGGCTGTTGTATGGCAGTACCTGGGCAGTATTTAGCCGCAACGACTGGTGGCTGGTGCTCGGGCTTAGTCTGCTGTATTGGCTGCATCTGGGGTATCAGCGCCAGTTGCAGCAAAACCTGAAAAGGCGTTGGTTATGGTCACTGGATGCCATGTTGTTGCTGGCGTTACTGCTGTGGGCATTCAGTTGGGCGCTGCTGTTGGTGTCGCATCCGCCCGGACTGGCCGAGCAACCCATCCCGGTGCGGCTGGATCAGGCGCGGATTTTGGCCCATCCCTGGTTGTTGTTGCAGTATCTATGGCAATTCTTACTGACGGCTGCGGTGATCTTTGGCTGTTATTGGCTGAACCGCTATTGGCTGATGCGGCGCGTGTTGGCGCGGCATGGTTTACTGCCTTATATCCTGCTCAGTCTCTGTCTGATGTTGCTCAGTTATGCGCCGCTGGCGATGCTGTTGCTGCAACTGCCAATGAATCAGGTCGAAGTACCGGCAGTGCCGGCGGGTCATCATGATCCCTTTGATATCTACAATCTTAACTTTATGTTTCTGCAATGGTTACTCAGCACGCCGGTGATTCTGGCTTTTGAGCGGCAGCAGCAGGAACGCAGGCTAGCGCAGATTCAGCATCAGCAAATTCACACTGAATTGCAGCTGTTACAGCAACAAATTAATCCGCATTTTTTATTTAATACCTTAAATAACCTCTATGCCCTGTGTTTAACCAAATCTGACCAGGCGCCGGAGTTGGTGTTGCGGCTGGCGGACTTATTACGTTATGTGGTGTATCAGGGGCAGCAAACTCGCGTGACGCTGGCGCAAGAGCTGGCGTATTTGCAGCATTATCTGGCGTTACAGCAACTGCGGGTCAGTCATAAAACCAGCATTCGCGTCGATTTCCCTGCCGATGCCACGCACTGGCAGTTGCCGCCGCTGTTGCTGATTATGTTGCTGGAAAATGCTTACAAACATGGAGTGGAAACCAGTGCGACGCCAAGCTGGATCCAGCTCAGTGCCAGTGTCAGGCAGCGGCGGTTGTATTTTAGTTGTCGCAATAGCCTTAGCACGCAGTCGGCCGCCGGGCAGGCGCCTGGTGTCGGTCTTGCCAATTTAACACGGCGGTTGCAATTGCAGTATGGCGCCGATTTTGTGCTGCACAGTGTCGCCACTGGCGATGCCTGGCTGGCTGAGTTGCAACTGGAGCTGGAGCCATGTTGAGGATTTTAATCCTGGATGATGAGCCTTTGGCGCATCAGGTGTTATTGCACCATCTGGCACAGGAGTCTGACGTGCAGGTCGTGGCGCAGTGCTACAGTGCCGCAGAGGCGCTGGCGGTGCTTTCGAAGCAGCAGGTTGATGTGTTGCTGTTGGATATTCAGCTGCCGGTGTTGACCGGGCTGGAGATGTTGGGTCTGCTGGCGCAGCCGCCACAAGTGGTGATCATCAGTGCTTATGCCGAGCATGCGCTAACCGGCTTTGCGCTGGATGTGGCGGATTATTTATTAAAACCGGTCAGCGGCGAGCGATTGTCGCAGGCGCTGCTCAAAGTGCGCCGTCGGTTGTTATTGCCTGAGCTGACGGCAGCCGCACCTCAGCCGGTCGCACCTCGGCCGGTCGCACCGCCAAATTATATAATCCTCAAAGTGGAACGTGAACTGCGTCGCTTTGAACTGGCCAGCATCTGTTGTTTTGAAAGTTACGGTAATTACGTCAAAGTCTGGCAAGGCGAACGGATGACGCTGGTCAATAGTACGTTAAAACAACTGCGCGCTGAGCTGGCTGCGGCGGCTTTTGTCCAGGTGCATAAATCTTATCTGGTGGCCGCCGGCCACGTCATCAGCCGCGACAGCCACCAGTTGCAGCTGAGTAAC
>Ga0114982_1000242_pt1 | contig 29777 bp, 23 predicted proteins | sample Shrwel_input2_FT_FD_87183 | JGI IMG/M metagenome (GOLD analysis project Ga0114982, IMG submission 87183) | Subsurface microbial communities from deep shales in Ohio, USA - Utica-3 well 1 S input2 FT | ecosystem: Environmental > Aquatic > Deep subsurface > Shale gas/oil reservoir > Produced... | reverse complement strand
TAAAAATAAAAAGCCTGCAATGAATGCAGGCTTTTTTATGTCCAGGGACGGACGGTACAGCCTTGTGGTCGGGAATAAGCAAGGCTGCATGGACAGGGACGGACGGTACAGCCTTGCGGTCGGGAATAAGCAAGGCTGCATGGTCAGAACGACTCAGCGCAGCTGCGGCATCGTCAATTGCTGCGGGGCAGCCTGCCAGAGCACTGGCTTATTTTGGTTGTGCATCCAGCGACTGGCCATTGACACCAATACTGTCATCTGCCATCAGATATAAATAAAGTGGCATGATTTGTTCTGGTGTTGCCAACGTCAGTTGATTTTCACCAGGATAAGCGGCATTGCGCATTTTGGTCCGGGTTGCTCCCGGATTAATACAATTGGTCCGGATTGTGCTGTCTTCGTACTCATCGGCTATGGTTTGCATCAAACCTTCAGTGGCGAATTTTGACACCGCATAACCGCCCCAAAACGCGCGTGACTTGCGGCCGACTCCTGAGCTGGTAAAAATAACGGAGGCATGGGGAGCTTTTGCTAATACTGGCATCAGCGCTTGTGTCATCAACATCGCCGAGGTGAGATTGACCTGCAGGATTTTTTGCCAGGTATCCAAATCAAGATGTTCAAATGGACTTAACACACCCAGCACACCAGCATTGTGTAGCAAGCCGTCTAACTGACCAAATTCTGCTTTGATGGTTTGTGCCATGTCCTGATAATGCTTTTTACTGGCGCCATTTAAATCCAGCGGTACAATGGCAGGCTCGGGCCAGCCTTTGTTGACGATTTCATCATAAACAGCTTCTAGTTTGGCGGTGGTTTTGCCTAATAAAATGACGGTGGCGCCATGTTCGGCATAAGTCATAGCTGCAACCCGACCAATACCGTCGCCTGCACCAGTTACCAGAATAATTTTTTTAGCGAGAACCTGCGCCTCTGGCCGGAAATTTTTCATCTGAATTAACCTCTGTCCTGCAGAAAAATCGGCGCAGCATAACCGCTCTGTCAGGCATTTGCACCTTTCTTCACAGATATTTAGTTTAGAACTAGCGAATTTTTCCTGGTTAGGTTAAGTTTAACAGGTCGTAGCTCTTACCAGCATCAAGGCATAGAATTCAAAAACTTAAGCTTAAAGAAAGCTTTAGCACACTATAATAAAAGTTGAAGACAGGGGAGATAGCATCAATGAATAAGTTATTACTGAGTCTGGCAGTGGCCAGCGCCTTGGGTTTGACCGGTTGTGGCGGTGAATCCTTACAAGAAATTAAAGACCAGCAGGTAGCCGATGATAAAGTACTGGTACCGTTAAGTCGGGTAGTGTTTGATCCGAGCAACAGCAAGTTATCGGTGCCAAATGATTTATTATTTCAGGGGACCACAGACGGCACGCTGGAAATGCCTGGCGAGAAATTATCGCCAGTTAACTATGCCGACCCGCAAACTGCTTTAGGTGCGCTCGATGGCTGGTCCACGCAAAACCCATTCAGTATTGAATTAAGCCTGGCCGGTGGTGTCACGCTGGATGCGGCTACTGTAGCTTCAGCAGAGTCCGTAAAAGTTTATGAAATGTTGATGGGTGATCCGGCTTCATCAGACGCAACCTGTAAAGCAGTACCCAGAGGTGCGGCTTGTAAAGTGGTGGCGACCCTGGCCTTTGGCAAAGATTATGTCGCCAGAGCAAGTGGCAATACCGTTGCCATTATTCCACTGAAACCACTAAAACAAGCCACCACTTACCTGGTGGCACTGACAACCTCATTAAAAGATAGTGAAGGTCGTGCTGTGGCACCGTCGCCAACCTATGAGTTAGTGAAACAGGATTTAGCGACTTTACCACTCGGTTCTGAAGCGCAGCGTAGCTTACAGGGTGTGATCAATAGTTTTGAGGCCGCAGTCGCCACCCAGTCAGTGGCAAAACAAGATATTATATACACCGCTGCTATTACCACGCAGTCGATCAGTCCGGCCCTTTCAGTAGCGAAAACACTGCTGCTTGCGAAAGGTGCTGCTGGAATACCGCAGCTTAGCGTTAGTAACTCAGGTATCACAGTTGCAGATGCTTTGTTTTCCGGCGCTACCATTACAGCGCAGGATCCTCGTTTTGTATTTAAAACAGCACTGTTGTACAAAGGCAAAGTCACATTGCCTTATTATCTTGGAGTGTCTGACAAAGACAAGCCGACGGCTGCTTTAACAACCCGTTGGCAGGCATCATGTGATAGTGGTGCGATGACAGCAGCTTTAACCCCAGCGCAAGTTGCTGCACTTGAAGCCAAGCAAACACCTGAATTAGTTTTAAGTGATGCAACTTGTCAAGCTCTCAGTGGAAAAAAATTACGAGATTTTGGCTTGGATAAAAACCGTCACCTGACTAAGTTTAACAGCATACCGAAAGCGAATACCCAGCAAAATCTTGATGTGCAAATCACAGTACCCGATGGGACTCTGCCAGGTGTTACTAAACCAGTGAACGGCTGGCCTGTGGTTATGCTGCAGCATGGCATCAGTTCCTGTAAAGAAAATATGCTGGCGCTTACAGGTGCTTTGACAGCTGCTGGTTTTGCCACAGTGGCGATTGATCATCCATTGCACGGGAGCCGAGCCTTTGATACCAACGGTAATGGCACAAAAACCGATGCGACTGACTTGAATGCTTCTGGTGAGAGTTGCAAAAACCCGGTTGGGAATCCGACAACGTACATGAATTTAAGTGATTTACTGGTCACCAGAGACAACCTTCGGCAAAGTGTGGCCGATATGTTGGGCCTGCGTCTGGCGCTCAATAATATTAACGAACCTGGCTTAATTGATGCTTCTGCAGTGCAGTTTGTCGGTCATTCATTAGGTGCCATTACTGGCACCAGCATGGTTGCACTGGCAAATAGTACTCTGGGCGGTGAGTTTGCTCGGTTTGATCCACTGTTTAGCATTAAATCAGCCGGACTAGCGATGCCAGGTGGTGCTATTGCCAATTTTCTGCTGGAGTCGACCGCTTTTGGTAACACCATTAAATCCAGTATCATGTTGGGGTCAACAGCATTAGCACCGGGCTTCAAAGCCTTTGTTGATCTGCAAGGCGGCTGTGCCAGCCTGACGACTGCGGCGCAATTACCAATTTGTGCGGCAAAATATGTACAACCTTACCTGAAAGATCTGACGGATCGTAGCCAGACCGCTACTTTGGCAACGATCAGCGCCACACTTGCGCAGTTTGCATTTGCTGCTCAGACCGTGATTGATGCCGGCGATCCAAATAACTATGCTGCCACCGCTGTTGCCAATAAAACGCCGATGTTTGTGATTGAAGTCGCTGGCGGTCCGAACTATGTGTCTGACCATGTGATCCCGAACAAAGTCGCCACTATGCCATTGGCCGGTACTTCACCACTGGCAGCATTGCTGGGTGCTAAACAAACAGAAGCAACCGCAGGTAACAAAACTGTGGAAGGTGCCTTGATCAGCCGTTTTGTTGAAGGCGAGCATGGCACTATCCTGAGCTCTGCTTCAGGCACCACGCCACCACAATCTGCTGCAAGCAAAGCCAATGCTGAAATGCAAAAGCAAGTGGCTTCATTTATCAAGAGCGGTGGCAAATTCGTGCAGGTAAACGACGTGACAGTACTAAAAGCCAACTAAGCAGCCAGTCTGCCTGAAAAAAAGCCCGGTTCGCCGGGCTTTTTTACATTCAGCGACAAATGTGTTCCTCCACGCTAACAGCCAACTGAAACACCGCAGCTGTCGCAATATTTGGCGCTGCCGACAGTTCTGAGTACAATGTTTGGTCGCAACAAATAACAAGGAATAACAGTGGATTTTTTACTCGATTACGCAATGTTTTTATTAAAAGCTATTACTGTGGTATTAGCCGTCGGCGCTGTGGTGCTGATGATTGTGGTGGCTGCAGTCAAACCTAAGGCGAAAAAAGGTGAGCTGGTGTTTGATGATTTATCCGCCGGGCACCAGGACTTGGTCAGCAGTCTGAAACAAAGCATGTTGGATAAAAAAGCCTTTAAGCAGTGGCAAAAATCGCAAAAAGATTCGCCTGAGCATCCACATAAGCTGTTTGTGCTGGACTTTCATGGCAGCATGGATGCCCATGAAGTGGAAGCTTTGCGGGAAGAGATCACTGCGGTGCTTGCAGTCGCCACGCCAGAGGATGAAGTGTTGATCCGGCTGGAAAGTGGCGGTGGTGTGGTGCATGGTTATGGTCTGGCAGCTTCACAGCTTGATCGCTTAGCGCAGCAAAAAATCCCATTGACGGTGGCAGTTGATAAAGTCGCGGCTAGTGGTGGTTATATGATGGCCTGTATCGCGCAGAAAATTATTGCCGCGCCTTTTGCCATTGTCGGCTCCATTGGAGTCGTAGCGCAAGTGCCTAATTTCCATCAGTTATTAAAGAAAAATCACATTGAAGTGGAACAATTCACCGCTGGTGAGTTTAAACGCACTGTGACTTTATTTGCTGAAAATACCGATAAAGGCCGGAAAAAGTTTCAGCATGAGTTGGAAGAAACCCATCTGTTGTTTAAAGAGTTTGTGCAAAAACATCGCCCGGTGCTGGATATCGATGCCGTGGCAACCGGTGAGCATTGGTTTGGTTATCAGGCGCAGCAAAAAGCTCTGGTCGATGAACTGCTGACCAGTGATGATTATCTGTTACAGCAGATGGCTGGCCGGCAGGTCTTTTTGGTGAAGTATCAGCTGAAAAAAGGACTGGCTGAAAAAGTTGGTTTATCAGCCGCCAGTGTGTTGACACAGCTATGGCAGCAGGCGAATCGCCTGGTGATCTGGCGCTGATATGGACGCGGCATTTTGGCATCACTGCTGGCAACAAAATTTATTAGGCTTCCAGTTGGCCGATGCCCATCCTTTATTGCGGGCTCAATTAGCGCATTTTCCAGTGCAAGCGGCAGTGTTCGTGCCTTTGTGTGGTAAAAGTCCGGATTTACATGCCTTAGCGCAGCGTGGCCCCGTGGTTGGTGCTGAGTTGTCTGACATCGCATGCCGCGATTTCTTTCTGGAAGCCGGTTTAACGGCCAGCAGCACTGAATTCGCTCATCATCAGTTATGGCAAAGTGGCGATTATAGCTTGTGGCAAGGTGATTTTTTTCAGTTGCCTGCTGCAGTGCTGTCGGACTGCCAGTGGATTTATGATAGAGCTGCCTTGATTGCTTTACCGCCATTGATGCGGCGACAATATGCCGACACTTTAAGACGTTTATTGCCGTCAGCTGCTATGTTGCTGATTAGCCTTGAATATCCGGAGTCAGAAAAACAAGGTCCACCTTTTGCGGTGACTGAGCAGGAAATCCGGTCTTTGTTCCAGGGGGCCAGCATCAGTTTACATGGCATCCGCAATCTAACCGGGCAGGGCTTTGCCCGCAGAACTTTTGCGACCACTGTGCTGGTGGAAAAAAGTTATTGGATCTGCTGGTAAGCAAGCCGTGAACGCGGCAAATACAGTGGGGGAGTGAGTGGATAGGTCAGTCTGGTGACTCCGACTGACCTATCAGACAAAAGCTTAGTTAACTGATATCTTTACCGGCGTTACGATCGTTATAAACAGTTTCATCCAGGCATTTTTCACTTTTACCAACCAGGCAGGATACCATCGCATCACCTGTCACATTGACGGCGGTGCGGGTCATATCCAACAAGCGGTCGACACCGATGATCAACGCGATACCTTCTACCGGTAGGCCTACTTGCTGCAACACCATAGCGAGCATCACCAAGCCAACACCTGGTACCCCTGCAGTACCGATAGAGGCCAGTGTCGCAGTCAGAATCACCATCAGAAAATCACTGGTAGTTAAGTCGATGTTATAGACCTGAGCAATAAAAACAGTCGCAACCCCCTGCATAATAGCGGTACCGTCCATATTGATGGTGGCACCAAGCGGGATGGTAAAAGAGGCAACTTTATTGTCTACGCCCAGTTTGCGGGTCGTGGTGGTCATATTGCTGGCGATGGTCGCGTTACTACTGGATGTACTGAAAGCAAACAACGCTGTCTCTTTCATTTTAATAAAGAAAACCACCGGATTGAGTCGGCCCAACACCGCTAAAATAACGCCATAGCTCACAAAACCATGCAGCAGCAGCACAAATAACACCACCAGGAAGTATTGACCGAGGTTCTCCATATCAGCCAGTTCGAGCGAGGTAAAGAGCTTCGCCATCAGGAAAAATACCCCGTATGGTGATAAGTGCATGACCAGATTAACCAGTTGCATCACGACTACATTGACATCTTCAAACCACTGTCTGATCCGTTCACCGGCATCACCGCTCTGACCGATGGCAATTCCGAAGATCACTGCAAACACAATAATCTGTAGCATTTCCCCTTTTGCCATGGCATCTACCGGATTGCTAGGGAACATATTGATAAATACCTGTGCCACCGATGGTATTTCATTAACCTGATAGCTGCTTGCCAGTTGCATATTGACACCGACGCCAGGTGCAATCAGCAGAGCAAACACAATTGCCAGTGCAATAGCCAGCGCCGTGGTTGCGATATAAAGCAACATCGATCTGGAGCCGATTCGGCCGAGGCTACTGAGGTCTTTGAGCGAGCTGGTGCCACAGACAAGGGACACTAACACAAGCGGGACCACGAGCATTTTTAAGCTGGCAACAAAAATCTGGCCACCAACGTGGAAGATACCATCGACAAAAAATGCTTTTAAACCAACAGAGAAACCGGCAATTTCCAGCGTTTTTTCGGCTTCACCACCGAGTAACCATTTAAAGATGGCGCCGACTATGATGCCAAGCAACATAGCGATTAGAATTCGAGCTGTGAGATTTGATTTTATGTTTGTAGTCATCAGGGTACTTGGGTTATAACAGTGAAAATTGTATGCAAGACTACCAGTTTCTGAATAAAAAGAAAAATTTACGTCTGAACAGGCCCGGTGAATTCAAGGTCATGCTTGGTGAATGCCTGTGTCACAGTTGTAGAAATCTCAAACAAATCATCAGCTAGGGAGAGTTACATGGGCAATATCCGGCAACTTATGGTTGCGTTTATGCTAAGTTTGGTCGCTGCTTGTGGTGGCGGTGGCACATTAGGGAACAATGGTACCCCAACGACACCAACCACTACGATTGAGTTGGCGTTGAAAAATAGCGCTGGTGTTGCCACATCCCGCGTCAGCCGGGGGTCTCCGGTGACTATTATTGCAACTGTCAAAAGCAATGGCTCGATAGTGCCTGGTAAATTGGTTAGTTTTAGTCTGAATGATAAAGCGCTGGCATCCTTTAATAATGGCGCAGGGACGGCACAAACGGATGCTCAGGGCAACGCTCAAATTGGCTTACTGGTCGGCGGTAAATCCGGTGCCGGCATCATTACCGCGACTTTACCTACCGGTGAAAAACAAGAGATTACTTTTGATTCGGCAGGCGATAGTGTGGTTGCCGACGTAGTGACCGTAACCCTGACGCTGGAAAAAAGTGCGACAGCACCGGACTTTGTGCTGAGTTATCGCCAGCCGCTGACTTTAGTTGCCAGTCTGACGTCGTCCACAGGTGTGTCGCAAGCGGGTAAAATTATTACGTTCACGCTGAGTAATCCGGCGCTGGCCAAATTTGGCAATGATACTGCGACAGCTCTGACGGATGCGACCGGTAAAGCCAGAATCAGTTTGACCGTGGGTACCGCAAAAGGCGATGCTTTAGTCAGTGCAGCCCTTGCCAGTGGCGAAAGTGCCAGCCTGGCGTTTTCGGCCGCGGGCGACTTGCCCAATGGTGATTACCAGCTCACGAGCAAATTATTAAATGCTGCCGGCAATGATGCCATTAGTTTAAGCAAAAATACGCCGCTGACCTTAGTGGCGACACTGTCGCCGTTAAAACAGGGCGGATCTGCCGTCAATCAACTGGTGACCTTTAGTATCTCCAACCCAAATCTGGCGGCTTTTGCCGATAATCAGCTGACGGCACTGACCGATAAAGATGGTGTGGCTGCAGTGCAATTGTTGGTGGGGGCAGTGAAAGGCAGTGGTACTGTGACGGTGATGGGTCCTGGCAATGTGCGCAGCGATCTGAATTTCAGTGCTGCCGGCGATAGTCAGGTGACCGATGAAATCACCATTAGTTTGCAAACCCGCAATAAAGATGGTGCCAGCACCCAGTTATCCCGCGATTTACCCTTAACGGTTGAAGCAACGGTGATTTCAAAACTCAATGGCCCCCTGCCGGGTCAACTGGTGAATTTTACCTTAAATGATGCTCAGCTGGCGGTGTTTGGCAATGCTGCCGGCACAGCCGAAAGCAGCGTCACTGGTGTGGCCAGTATCCAACTGAAAGCAGGAGCAAAGAGCGGTGCCGGTGCTCTGACGGCCACTTTGGCAGGTCAGCCAACAGTTAGCAGCAGCAAAACTTTTGTTTCGGCCGGTGATGGCGGTGTCATTGATACCACGCCGGTGGGTGATATTCAGTTATATGCCGACAAGCTGGAGTTGGGTTCGGGTAAAACCGACCGGATTGAATTGTCAGCTTTGGTGCGCGATAAAAATAATATTCTGCTAAAAGATGTAAAAGTGAAATTTTCGGTAGATAACCAGGGCAGTTTAAGGGTTGAATCGGATCAAACCGGGACTGATGGTGTCGCCAAAGCTTATTTATCCAGCAGCAACGATTTTAGTTTGCGTGATTTGTTAGTCACAGTTCGAGCCGGCAATGAAGATAAATCGGCGCAATTGAGTATTAAAGTGGTTGGCACCAGCATTGACGGCATAGTGCCGGCGGCCGTGGTACTTAATTCAAGCGCCGAACTGATTTTTACCCTGACTGATGCCGATGGCAAAGGCATTTCGGGGGTGCCACTGACGTTAACTTCAAGTCTTGGTAATCAGTTTAGCAATAGTGCGCCAGTGACAGATGTTACCTCAGGCGCCGTGAAAGTGAATTATCAGGCCAGAAACAGTGCTGTAGCTGGCGATGTGATTCAGGTTAGCGCGCTCGGGGTCAGTAAATCATTTCAGGTTAATATCAGCCCGGATGTATTTAATTTCACCAATGCATCGCCAGTGGCGCTGGAAATCCCGCTGAATACACCGCAGCAATTATCGGTGTTATGGCAAACTGCCGGTAACCCGGTCAATGCCGGGGCAGTGCAGTTTGCCAGTAGCCGCGGCGCGGTGGCGGCGACAATCCCGGACCTTACTGCCAATAATTCAGTGGTCAATACCCAAACCGCCGTGAATGGTGAAGCTTCGGTATACTTGCAGGCACAGTACGCCGGTTTGGCGACGGTAAAAGCAGTCGCGAACTCGATTAGTGCCCAGCGCCTGGTTGAATTTGTGGCAACCACGCCAAGTGTCAGTAAAGGTATTGAAGTGCAGGCGCTGCCGGCGCAAATCAGTGCCGGCGAGAAATCAACAATCCAGGCGGTACTGCGGGATGCGTTGAATAACCCGATTAAAAATAAAACTGTGGTGTTTAGCCTGGTCAATGGCACTGGGGGTTCCTTGTCGCCGGTGACGGCTATTACCAATTCACAAGGGGTGGCCAGTACTACCTTTACCGCGGATGTGGTGACGCCGGGTTCAGGCACACCGGCGACGCCGACCGGCATTGAAGTCAAAGCGGCACTGGTAACGGACGAAGCTATCCAAGGTCGTGGCAGCGTCGCGGTCGGTCGTCGAACCTTGTTCTTCCGTTTTGGTACCGGCAATGAAATTGAAAAACGCCAACAAACGATTTATGCCCAGCAATTTGCCATTATCGTGACTGATTCTTCCGGCAATCCGGTGCCGAATCAGGCTCTTAACGTGGCAGTATTTCCCAACTGGTATGCAAAAGGACGCTGGTTCGCATTTCCTAGAGCTGGCACTTTTAAGTATTGGGAATCAGTTCGTTCGACCATTGCAGACCCGCTATGTCGGTCGGAGGATTTAAACCGCAATGGCATCCTGGATAGCGGCGAAGACTTAAATGGGGATGGTGTGCTCACGCCAGGTAATATTGCCACAGTTCAGCAGACTGTGACTGCTAATAATGAAGGGATTGCCTATTTTAATCTGATTTACCCGCGTGAATATGGTGCTTGGGTTGATGTCGATATCACAGTGACGGGTCAGGCCGCTGGAACAGAAAACAGCAGCAGTCGACCTTTTACTCTAGGTGTCGCCAAAGAAGACTTAAATAAAGAAGATACCAGGCCAATCGACAGCCCTTATGGAATTGGCGCACCCTATGATTTGAACGGGTTTACTGCACTGGCCTTTTGCACAATCTAATGGTTAGGTATGAGGTCTACCGCCACAATTTAACGATTCAAGCGAATCGTTAAATTGTGGCGGTGATGGCTTATTTAATCCCGCTGAAATTGATAAACCGAGCCTAAGCCCAGAATTTTCGTCAGTTCATCCAACGCAGTACGGCTTTCCAGCAGCAGCTGCGGGTCTGCTAAATCCTGCTCGGCCAGCTCGTCGCGATAATGCTGGTCAACCCACTGATTTAACCGGTTAAATAAGCTATCTGTTAACAACACCTGCGGATTGACCGCTTGCCGTTCTTGCTCAGACATCGCTACCCTTAACCGTAAACAGGCCGGACCGCCACCATTTTGCATACTTTGTTTGACATCATAATAGTGCACCTGCCGAATTGGCGTGCCACGGCCGGTCAGCTCCGCCAGATAGGCGCTGACCTGGGGGTGATCCCGGCATTCGGTCGGTGCAATAATGGCCATCTCGCCACTGGGTAAAGTGATGACCTGCGTATTAAATAAGTAGGTCTGGATGGCTTGTTGCACTGTCACTTCAGTATCTAACACTTCAATCAGATGTAATGGCGTTTCATCCCCAAATTTGCTTTGTAATTCAGCAAGTTTGGCTTTGCTGTCCAAGAAGGCCTGTTGATGGTAAAACAGCACATTCTGGTTGCCCACTGCAATCACATCATTGTGAAACACCCCTTGATCAATCACCGCCGGATTCTGCTGCAGATACACTACTTTATCGTCAGACAAACCGTGTAATCTGGCGATGGCCTGACAGGCTTCCAGGCTTTGCCGGGCCGGGAACTTTTGCGGAGCCGGCTGACTTTGATCAAAAGCATAACGGCCAAATACAAAGACCTCGACGCCAGGCTTGCCATAATCACTGCAAAGCCGGGTGTGATTGGCGGCGCCTTCATCGCCAAAGTGATCGTTATCCGGTAGATGTGGATGATGGGCAAAATATCGCTCATCCCTGAACATCGCCTGTAAAATCCGCCCTGTCGTGACTGGTTCAAGAGAGCGGTGGAATTTATTGGTCAGATTGGCCGGGGTAAAGTGAATTTTACCATCGACCGTATCGCGGCTGGGTGAAATTGTCGCGGCATTGGCGGTCCACATGCTGGAAGCCGAACACACGGCTCTCAGCACCGCAGGCGCCTGAGATGCAGCTTGCTGAATAACGTTGGCATCACTGCCAGTAAAACCAAGCCGGCGCAGCGTATAAACATCGGGTCTTTCCTGCGGCGCCAGTACCCCTTGCACCATCCCAAGGTCAGCCAGTGCTTTCATTTTGCGCAAGCCCTGTAATGCAGCTTGTTTTGGGTGAGAATTATTCCTGGCATTGTTGAGTGACGCCACATTGCCGACAGATAAACCGGCATAGTTATGCGTTGGCCCAACCAGACCATCAAAGTTTGCTTCAAAATACTTCATTTTTGCTTTATTCCTTCAGTTTGGAAGGTGGCTCTGTTGCTTTTATTATTGCGGCCGTTGTGGGTTTGCTTCATTTTTTCGCTGATTTAATCAGCAGAAAAGCCCGAAAAACGGGGCTTATCGAATAATAATGAGTTTATTCACTTGTCACAACTTCAGTTTGCGGATATACGTTAAAAAGACATGTAGAATAGCCACATCAGTTTAGGGATCTCGGAACCACGATGGCAAAATCATTGGTAATAGTCGAATCGCCGGCAAAAGCTAAAACCATTAATAAGTACTTAGGTAATGATTTTATTGTAAAAAGTAGCGTAGGTCACATCCGTGATTTGCCAACCAGTAGCAACAAAGACAAAGAAAAAAAGTCAGCTGTGAAGCTGGAAAAAGCAGAAAAAGAGTATCTGGCGCTGGTCGACCGGATGGGGATAGATCCGGCCAATGGTTGGAAAGCCCGTTATGAAATTCTGCCAGGAAAAGAAAAAGTTGTTAAAGAACTCAAGGCTTTAGCAGAAAAAGCTGACACTGTTTATCTGGCAACAGACTTAGACCGCGAAGGGGAGGCGATTGCCTGGCACCTGCAGCAAATTATTGGCGGTGAAGAGCAAAAATTTAAGCGGGTGGTGTTTAACGAAATTACCAAAAACGCCATCAAAAATGCTTTTGTTGAACCTGGTCAGGTCAATGTCGATCGGGTGAATGCGCAACAAGCCCGTCGTTTTCTCGACCGGGTTGTTGGTTTTATGGTGTCGCCGTTATTATGGAAGAAAGTGGCCCGTGGTTTGTCGGCGGGTCGGGTACAGTCCGTTGCAGTGCGTTTGGTGGTAGAACGGGAACGGGAAATTAAAGCTTTTGTGCCGGAAGAATACTGGACTGTTGATGCGCAAACGCAAGCCGCAGGGGTGGCATTAAAACTGGAAGTAGCGCGAGCGCAAGGTAAAGCCTTCCGCCCGGTGAATCAGGCCCAGACCATGGCAGCCGTTGCCCAGTTGCAACAAGCCGCTTATGCCGTGACTGAACGGGAAGATAAGCCGTCCAGCAGCAAGCCACAAGCGCCTTTTATTACCTCGACATTGCAGCAAGCGGCCAGCACCCGATTGGGCTATGGCGTGAAAAAAACCATGATGCTGGCGCAGCGTTTGTATGAGGCCGGCTATATCACCTACATGCGTACCGATTCGACTAATTTGTCGCTAGATGCGGTTACCGCAGTGCGGGAATTTATTAGCAATCAGTTTGGTACCAATTATTTACCTGAACAACCGCTGAGCTATGGCAGTAAAGCCAATGCTCAGGAAGCGCATGAAGCGATCCGTCCTTCAGATGTGCATATCCAGGCCAGTATGCTTGGTGATATGGAAGCGGATGCGAAAAAACTATATGAGTTGATCTGGCGGCAGTTTGTCGCTTGTCAAATGCCTAACGCTTTGTACGATGTCACCAATATTACTGTGATGGCAGGGGACTTTGAACTCCGGGCTAAAGGTCGGGTACTGCGTTTTGATGGTTGGACCCGGGTGCAACCGGCGCAAAAACGCAAAGATGAAGAAGAAAAAGAGCTGCCGGATCTTAAAGTTGGCGACAAGCTGACGTTAGAGCAATTATTACCGGCACAGCATTTTACCAAACCAGCGGCCCGTTACAGCGAAGCGAGCCTGGTCAAAGAGTTGGAAAAACGTGGTATTGGCCGTCCTTCGACTTATGCTGCCATCATTTCAACTATCCAGGAACGTGGTTACGTTAAAGTTGAAAATAAACGTTTTTATGCTGAGAAAATGGGTGAAATAGTCACGGATCGGTTGGTGGAAAATTTCAGCGATCTGATGAACTACGATTTTACCGCGAATATGGAACTGAAGTTAGATGATATCGCCCACGGCGAATTGTCCTGGCGCCAGGTACTGGATCAGTTTTATGGCGACTTCTCCAATAAACTGAAAATAGCAGAGGCGGATACTGAGCAGGGCGGTATGCGGACCAACCAATTTGTGTTGACTGATATCGCCTGTCCAACCTGCGGCCGGGCTATGGGGATCCGTACTGCCAGTACCGGCGTGTTCCTGGGCTGTTCCGGTTATAACCTGCCGCCAAAAGAACGTTGTACCACCACCTTGAATTTAACAGCTGGTGATGAAGCCGTGCTGATCGCCGATGATGACGATGAGTTGGAAACTGAAGTATTGCGGCACAAAAAACGCTGTACCAAATGTGGCACCGCGATGGATTCTTATCTGCTGGACGAACAGCGTAAGTTGTATGTCTGTGGTAATAATCCGCAATGTGACGGTTATCAGGTTGAAAGCGGTGCTTTTAAAATTAAGGGTTATGACGGTCCGCTGATCGAATGTGAGAAATGCGGCTCTGATATGCAGTTAAAATCCGGCCGTTTTGGCAAGTATTTTGGTTGTACTAACAGTGATTGTAAAAATACCCGTAAATTGTTGCGTAGCGGCGAAGCAGCTCCACCAAAAGAAGATCCGGTGCATTTACCTGAACTGCCATGCGAAAAGTCAGAAGCTTATTTTGTGTTGCGGGATGGCGCAGCAGGTTTATTCCTGGCGGCGAATACCTTCCCACGTTCCCGTGAAACCAGGGCTCCTTTAGTGGCTGAGTTGCAAAGGTTTAAAGAACGGTTGGTGCCAAAATTCCTCTATCTGACCGCAGCACCTGCGACAGATCCAGACGGTCATCCAACGGTTGTCCGTTGGAGTCGAAAAACCAAGCAACAGTATGTGATGTCGGAAAAAGATGGCAAAGCAACGGGTTGGTCACTGTGGTTTAAAGATGGCAAGTGGCAGGAAAGTAAGGCTGAAGCCTGATATTTAGTGCTTTTGTTCATAAAAAACCGGCTTGATGCCGGTTTTTTTAGTTGCGCCTGAAGCAGTCTGTTGCGGTTTTATCGCTTGCTGCCTGGTCGGTTCCATTCACAGTAGAAGTGCCTGCAAAGGCTTCCTCAGCGTTACCATTTGCGTTTTGGCGCAAACAATACATCCAAATCGTTGTTTTCGGCTTCGGCTTTTTTCTGCCGGTCGCGCAGGTTACCTTCTTTCAGTTCATCGGCAATTTCAGCCAGAATTGAGTTGACCTCATTGCGTTTGGCCGTGACGTATTCATCGGCATGACTGGCATTGGATAAGGTGATCAGTGCTTTTTCAAAACATTGCCGCGCCGAACCCAGCATATGATTGGATTTTGCCTGATTGCCCCGTTTAATCTGACTTTCGACATTAATCCGCAGTTGCAGGCTTTCCAGCCGGCGGTCTTCCTGCACCACCTGTTGGGTATCGATATTGCCGCGGGCATGTTCTGCCCGCAGGATAGTGCGGAGTTTTTTAATGCCCTGGATCATGCTGATAATTTGTTTGTCATTATCCGGTAAACTGATATTGTCAGGCATCGAGATGTTAGTCGCAGAACTATCTGATAAACGCTTTTCGGTTTCGGCTAAACGGCTTTTTAAATCACGGGAGCCAGGTTCCAGTTCGACCATAGCTTTGAGAGTGTAAGCGATACGTTTGAGCAACATCTGACTGATCCCAGGGGTTATAGGGACATTGGCAGCATTTAACAAAATTTCTTCTGTGTCTTCCAGCATAGTACGCAACTTAGAGAACTCCGCCCGTTTTAACGAGGCTAATCGTTCCTTATGTTGTTGTACTGCGTTCGAAATGACAGCAAAAACTACTAATGCTATCACCAGAACAATGATCATGGTCAAAACCATCTGAACCTCTGATTTGGTTTACCGCTGCATCTTAAACAGAAAACGGCAAAAATACCAATGTTCTGCTTTTGTGAAGCGTTTGAAAACACTAAGGCAGATATAATCTGAATACGCCTCCGCCAAAACGACCACCATTATTTAATTCAATCCGGCCGGTTTTGCCCTGATTCTGGTGTGCTTTGGCAATAAGCTGTGCAAAAAACAGGCCTAAACCTGTACGTCCAGCTGTTAAGTTAAACTGATTCATCGTGGCGTCGCTGTTTTCCAGCATATAATCCGGAAATCCATCGCCGTCATCATGCAGTTCCAGACAGAGCTGTTGCTCAATGGTACTGGCTTTGAGCAGCAGTTTGCCGGCGCTGTAGCGCAAAGCATTGACAAACATATCGTTGAGTAAGTTACTGACTAAATCATTGTCAAAAAACCAGCTTAATTGCGGTTCTGACTCCACAGTGACCTGAATTTGTTTTTGCTGGCTGTACATTTCATTTTTAATCAGCACTTCTTCGAGCAAATCTTCGACAAAATACTCATCCAGATGCAGTGGTAACTGGTCGCGTTCAATCCGGTATAAGGACAATAACTGCATCAGATTGGTATTGAGACGGGATGCTTCATAGTGGATCCGCGCCAGTTCCTGGCTGGCATTCCCGGACAAAGGGGCCAAATCCTGTTGTAATAAATCCATTGACTGGATCAGCATGCACAATGAGTTTTTCATATCATGTACGGCAGAGGCCAGTACGGTTGCAAAATCTATTTCTGGATGTTCCACGATGCTCTGACTTCCTATATAACTGTTTCTTAGGATAATTCAAAAAGTACTATTGATTCGGTTTATTTTTAGCTACTATTGGTTATACCAAACGCCAAATAACTTATTGGCTGGAATAAAAAGGTATTAATCTGCTGCTGATTATCAATGTCAGGGCCAGAACCAGCTGGAGGTTCAGCCTTGCGACCTTGCGCGGCAGTCCGCCTGATCAGAATTATAATCATATGCCATTAACGGAAGCCTGACACATGAAATTACAACAGTTACGTTATATTGTCGAAGTGTTAAATCACAATCTTAACGTATCCGCTACGGCGGAAAGCTTGTACACCTCTCAGCCTGGTATCAGTAAACAAGTGCGGATGCTGGAAGATGAGTTAGGTATTCAGGTGTTTGGCCGCAGTGGTAAACATTTAACGCACGTGACGCCGGCTGGGCGTGATGTCATTGAAATTGCGCAACAAATACTGGCCAAAGTGGAAAGCATCAAAGCGGTAGCAAAAGAACATACCCTGCCGGATCAAGGCAAGCTGAATATCGCGACCACCCATACCCAGGCCAGGTATGCATTACCTGGGGTGATTGGCGGTTTTATGAAAAAATTCCCGAAAGTGTCTTTGCATATGCACCAAGGCACGCCGCAGCAAATTTCAGAAGCTGCCTCACGTGGCGACGCTGACTTTGCCATCGCCACTGAAGCCATGCACTTGTTCAGTGATTTGGTGATGCTGCCTTGTTATCACTGGAACCGTAGTGTGATTGTCCGCCATGATCACCCACTGGCTAAACTGAACCACAAAATTGAAATTGCCGATGTGGCCGAACATCCGATAGTGACTTATGTGTTTGGTTTTACCGGTCGCTCAGAGCTGGACCGCGCCTTTGGTGAAAAAGGCATGGAACCGAAAATTGTCTTTACTGCCACCGATGCCGATGTGATTAAAACCTACGTCCGGCTTGGTTTAGGGGTTGGTGTGATTGCGTCGATGGCGATGGACAAAGAACTGGATAAAGATTTAGTGTCTATTGATGCCAGCCATCTGTTTGCGGCTTCAACTACCAAGATTGGCTTTCGCAAAGGCTCGTTCCTTCGAACTTATATGTATGATTTTATTGAGCGTTTTGCGCCACACCTGACCAAAGATGTGGTGGAAAAAGCCAATTTGCTGCGCAACCAGGAAGAAATCGACCGGATGTTTGCTAAATTTGATTTGCCGGTACGTTAAGCCGGTAAATCAGGTCCTGCCGCGCTGTGGTTGTTGCTGACAGCGCGGCAGTCCTGCCTCAGGCTAATTCTTGCCGTAATTCCTGGCAAGCTTGTACCATATGACGCAAGGCAGCTTCAGTTTCAGCCCAGTCACGGGTTTTCAGACCACAATCCGGGTTGACCCACAATTGACGGACCGGCAGTTTTGCGGCTGCCTGGTGGATCAATTGTTTTATCCAGGCGACTGTCGGCACATTAGGCGAGTGAATATCATAAACGCCAGGGCCAATTTGATTAGGATACGCAAAATCTTCAAACGCCTGCAACAATGCCATCTTGGAACGTGACGTCTCGATCGTGATAACGTCTGCGTCCATATCGGCAATAGCGCTGATGATGTCATTAAACTCGGAATAACACATATGGGTATGAATTTGGCTGCTGTTTTTCACGCCAGTGCTACAGCGCTTAAAGGCTGCCACGGCCCAGGCCAGATAAGGCTGCCACTGGCTGCGTTTAAGCGGTAAACCTTCCCGAAACGCCGGTTCATCAATCTGGATCACACCAATACCGGCTTGTTCCAGCGCTTTGACCTCAGCGGCCAGTGCCAGACTGAGTTGGAGTGCAATCTCAGCGCGTGTTAAATCTTCTCTGGGGAATGACCAGGCCAGCATCGTCACCGGACCGGTCAGCATGCCTTTCATTGGTTTTTGTGTCAGAGACTGGGCGTAACTGGTCCAGCGTACTGTCATATCGTGGGGCCGGCTGATATCACCGACAATAATGGGTGGTTTGACGCAGCGGCTGCCATAACTCTGCACCCAGCCATACCGGCTAAACACATAACCTGCCAACTGTTCGGCAAAGTATTCCACCATATCATTACGCTCGGCTTCCCCATGTACCAGCACATCCAGTTGCAATGCTTCCTGCAGCCGGACAGCTTGCTGGATGTGCAGTTTGATCTGCTCGTCATAGTCAACCTGGCTCAGACGGCCACTTTTGAACGCCAGACGCAGGTCACGAATGGGTTTGGTTTGCGGGAAGGAGCCGATGGTGGTGGTGGGCAATAATGGTAATTGCAACACTTGCTGTTGCGCTTGTTGTCGCAGGGCAAACGCTGCTGGCCGGTCGACACCTTGGTTTTGAGCCTGCAGACAAGCTTGCTGCACTGCGGCATTATGCACCCGGCTGGATAACCGGCGTTGCCGGATGGGTTCTGCATAGTGTTGCAGGGCTGTGGTGTCCCCAGTTTGCAATGCTTGTTGCAGCAGGGCCAATTCGGCACATTTTTGCCGGGCGAAGGCAAACCAGCTGTAAGTTTCTGCATCCAGTTGTTTTTCCAGCGTTAAATCAACCGGGCAATGTAACAGTGAGCAGGAGGTCGCTAACCATAACTTGTCATTCCGGCGTTGCTGTAACTGTTGCAATTCTGGATAAAGCGCGGCGAGGTCGGCGCGCCAGATATTGCGGCCATTAATGATGCCGGCAGACAGCACCCAATGGGCCGGGATTTGCGCTTCCAGTGCCAGCAAATCTGTGGTTTCAGCACAAGCGTCCAGATGAATACCATCAATGGGCAAATCGGTTAATTGCGGCAAGTAAGCACTGATATCGCCAAAATAACTGGTCAGTAACAGTTTCAACTGACCTTTGTCGAGTTGGCGGTAGCTGGTTTGAATTGCTTGTAGCCAAGCCGGATCCAATTCCAGCGCTAAAATAGGTTCATCAATTTGTAGCCATTCCACCTGCAGCGCATTGAGTTCATCCAGCAACTGCTGATAGGCCTGTAGTAAAGCAGGCAATAACAACAATTTATCCCCGTCACCTTCAATTTTTCCCAGATGCAGATAAGTCACCGGGCCTGGCAGCACCACTTTAAAGTGCAAGCCCCAGCTTTGCGCTTCAGCGATGTGCTCAAATAAGCTGCGGTCCGTCAGCTGAAATTGCTGATCTTCAGTGAATTCAGGCACCAGATAATGGTAATTGGTATTAAACCATTTGGTCATCTCACTGGCCGCCGCTACCGGGCCTGTTGGCGCACGGCCGCGTCCGATCCGGAACTGGGTATCAAAATCGATGCTGCCATCGGCGGACTGATGCCGCTTTGGCACGACACCAAATAATAATGAGGTATTGAGGACATGATCATAAAAGGCAAAATCACCGACTGGTACCAACGAGATACCGGCTTTTTGTTGTAACTGCCAGTGTTCGGCGCGCAAGGCTTTGCCGGTGGCTATCAGCTGTTGTTGCGTCAGTTGGCCTTGCCAATAGGCTTCCAAAGCATGTTTTAATTGACGTTTTTTACCGATACGGGGAAATCCCAAATTGTGTGTGATCGACATATTTTTCTTCCTTTCAGACGTCTGGATGTTGATATGTCCATTATTGGGGGTTAAGCTGTGTTTCTACAATTGAAATAAACCTTCAGTGAAGTGAGCAAAATTCATCATGATCGATTTAAAACTGCTGCGCACCTTGCATGCATTGCAACAAACCGGCTCTTTGCAGGCGGCGGCCAGTCGGTTATTTCTGACACAATCGGCGTTGTCACATCAGTTAAAAGATGCAGAAGGCCAGCTTGACTGCAGTTTGTTTATCCGCAAGACCCAGCCAGTCCAGTTTAGTAGTCAGGGTAAATTATTGTTACAACTGGCAGAGCAGGTGTTGCCTTTGGTCGATGCCACGGCGCTGCAGTTAAAAAACGGTCAGTTACCGGCAGCAACCCTGCGGCTCACAGTCGAGTGTCATGCCTGTTTTCATTGGCTGCTGCCGGCAGTGAAAGCGTTTCGCGCGCAGTGGCCTGCCGTCACGCTCAGTCTGGATACTGAGATTGAACATCATGCCGTGGAAGCTTTATTAAGAGACGAGTTAGATCTGGTGCTGACCACAGATGTACGACAGGAGCAGCAGGTGAGTTTCCAGCCACTGTTCAGTCTGGAACTGAAAGCTTATCTTTATCCTGAACATCCACTGGCGCAAAAGGCAGTCATTTTGCCGCAGGACATGGCAGAGTGTGATTTATTAAGTTATCCAATCCCGCTGGAGCGGCAGGATTTATTCCGGTTTTTTCTGAAGAAGAATCAGTTTAACGGCCGTCAGCGCCAAGTGGGGCAGGCAAGTCAGATTTTGCAGTTAGTGGCGGCAGGTGAGGGCATCGCGGTACTGCCCAGTTGGTTGGCAGAGCCTTTTGTCAGTCAGGGACTGATTGTGACTAAATCTTTAGGAGAAACCGGCTTGCATCGCCAGATGTATCTGGCCAGCCGGCGTGATGATCAACACGCCGCCAGTCAGGCTTTGTACCAGTTATTGCGTCAGTACGCGCCGGTTTAACCGGCGCTGTTGCCGGATTATTCGTACGGCAGCGGATCTGTGGTTTGATTCAGGCTAAAAGCTTCCAGCCGTTCCTGACAGGAACCACATTTGCCGCAGGCTTTTTCCCGGCCGTTGTAACAGGTCCAGGTTTTGCTGTAATCCAATCCCATCGCCAAACCGTCTTTGAGAATATCAATTTTGGTCTGTTGCAGATAAGGACTGACAATAGCGACAGGTTCATAGTTGGCAATTTGGCAAACGTCATGCATTTTTTGCACGAACTCAGGCCGGCAATCCGGATAAATAAAATGATCACCGGAATGAGCACCGTAATAAACTGCCTGCGCATCCAGCGACACGGCATAACCCACCGCCAAACTAAGCAAAATCATATTGCGGTTCGGGACTATGGTGGATTTCATATTATCAGCGGCGTAATGACCTTCCGGAACTTCGATATCCGAGGTTAGAGAAGAACCGCCAATCAGTTGGTTAATTGCTGAAATATCAACGATTTTATGGTGAATGCCCAGTTCCTGACAGACGCTTTGGGCGCAAATCAGCTCTTTGACATGGCGCTGGCCATAGTTAAATGACAGGGCATAAACTTCGTGTCCGGCCCGGATGGCATTGTGTAATACAGTGAAGGAGTCCATACCACCTGAATAAATAACAACAACTTTTTGCGGCATGCTGTGCGCTCCCGTTATAATGCTCCACATTGAAGGGCGCGCATTGTACTGCAATTTCGCCTGTAGCTAAAGGAAATCGACTCAGCGTGTATAAAGTTAACGAAATATTTGAAACCATTCAGGGTGAAGGCAACTATACCGGCACCCCGGCAATTTTCCTGCGTTTGCAGGGCTGTCCGGTCGGTTGTTCCTGGTGTGATACTAAGCATACCTGGGAAATTCCGGCTGATTTGCAGATCCCGCTTAGCGATACCACCCGCAAAAAAACCGATTCCGAGCACTGGGCTGCTACCAATGCGGCTGAAATACTGGCGCTGTTTGCCGACCGTGGCTATCGGGCCCGTCATGTAGTCATTACCGGCGGCGAACCTTGTATGTATGATTTAAACCCACTGTGTGAATTATTGCATCAGCAAGGTTTTAGCAGCCAAATTGAAACCTCAGGGACCTTTGAGATCAAAGCGCCGGCGGCAACCTGGGTGACGGTGTCGCCCAAAGTCAATATGCGGGGTGGTTATTCAGTGCTTCAGAGTTGCTTGCAGCGAGCCGATGAGATTAAACATCCGGTGGCGATGGAAAAACATGTCGAAGAGCTGAAAGAATTATTGGCCGGCATCGACCTGCAGGGAAAATACATCTATTTGCAACCCATCAGTCAAAAAGCCAAAGCCACCAAGCTCGCGATTGAAGCTTGTATGGCCAATAACTGGCGGCTGAGTGTGCAAGTGCATAAATACCTGGGGATCAATTAAGCTGGCTTTGCTGCAGCCAGTGACTCAGCGCTTCCAGGGTCGGGCTGGCATCTGCGGCGGCCATCAGTTGGTATTTCAGCGGCGGTTGCATGCTGAGGATTTCAATCCAGCGTTGTGCCAGCCAACTGCTGTTGTGCCAGTCCGGTGCCGGATACAAGGCCGCCAGTTGTGGATTTTGCGCAAAGACTTGCTGTAATTCCGCCTGTAACATCTGATGTTGAGGTTGTAATGACTCTGCCGGCCAATCCGGCAGTGCTTGCACCATGGCGACATGTAAACCATCTTCTTCCTGCCAGCGCCGCACTATCTGCACCCGTTGCAGGCCACGAATGGTAATACCAAGCAGACCATCGTCTAACTGACTGAAATCTGTCACAGCAACGGCAGTGGCATGGGCAAAAATCCGATCCGGATGTTCACTGGCGACATAGGGGTTTAACAAGGCGCTGGCAAAAGGCCGTTTACCAGCGCAGGCTTCTTTTACCAGGCGCTGGTAGCGGGGTTCAAAAATCCTTAATTGCATCTGACCTTGCGGCAGTACAATCTGACTTAACGGGAATAAAGCAAATTCGCGCAACATAACATCTCAACAGCGACCGGGTGAGCATTTTTACGCACTGACGCTGGCTTTGGATCTGCCGTTTATGCTTGTCGGATTGGATCGTCTTTTAATTTTGGGATCTTCAAGCCCAGTTCCTGCCCGCGGTATTTGGCGTAATAAGTACAACCGACAAACATCAGGCAACTGGCCAGCAGTTCAGTGATGGCCAGCAGCAGCGTTAAACCCGAGCTGACCCATAAATGGGTTAAACTGTGGACAAAATAAATCATCACAATAAAGTTGGCCCAGGCGAAGGTATAGGCCTTGCCACGTAAAATACCCAGTAATGGAAACCATAAGGGGGACCACAACAAGGCCAACAGCACCCATTGGCTGCCCAGTTTCGGCGGATCAAGCCATAACACTGCCAGTGGAATTTGCAAAAATAACCAGATAAAACCAGTCTGGCCCAAACGTAACAACAGCCGCGTTCTGGCGGCCAATGGAATTTCAGCGTGGATAAAAAAACTCATGTCTATGCGGTGGCCTGTGTTAATTGACGGGCGAAAGTGGCTAAACGTTTGCCAAAAGCAATGGCGATCCTTTGTTCATCAGCACTGAGCTGAGTGTCCGCCGCCGGACCAGTGACATGACTGGGGCCATAAGGGGTGCCACCTGTTTGCGTCTGATGCAGTGCCGGTTGATCATAAGGAACACCCAATAATACCATGCCATGATGCAGCAGCGGTAACATCAGTCCAAGCAGCGTGGCTTCATTGCCACCGTGCATCGAGGAGGATGAGGTAAATACACCGGCTGGCTTATCAATCAGACTGCCTTTTAACCACAGTGGGGTAGTGCTGTCCCAAAACGCTTTCATTTCGGCCGACATCAGGCCAAACCGCACCGGACTGCCCACAGCCAGCGCATCGGCCGCGGCCAGTTCTGCCAAAGTCACCACCGGGTGATGGCTTTCATCGCCGCCTGCTGCCACAGTTCTGAGCATGACTTCAGCGCCACAACTTTGCACGCCAATGGCAATTTTTTCCGCCAGCGACCGCACTGAACCATGACGCGAGTGATACAGCACTAACACAGTCACCGCCATCAGAATAATTCCTGCACCCGGCTGGCCGGACGGGCAATCACGGCTTTGTCACCGAGCACCACGACAGGTCTTTCCATCAGTTTCGGATATTGCAGCATCGCTTGCAGATATACTTCATCTGAGAGTCCGGTTTGATCTAAACCAAGCTGTTGATATTCATCTTCTTTGGCGCGCATCAACTGTTGTGGTTTTAATGCCAGTTTTTGCAATAGCTGACGTAAAGCGCCTTCATCCAATGGCTCATGCAGATAATTAATTACCTGAAAAGGTCGCCCCAGTTGCTCCAGTAATGCCAGCACTTCACGGCTTTTTGAACAGCGGTTGTTATGGTAAATAGTCAGCATCAGGGCTCCGTTAATTCAATTTTTTCAAGCGGTTGTATTCAGTTTGCAGCTGCTTTTTCTTCGCTTCTAACCGGCGGTTTTCCAGTTTATCGTTATTATCCAGCTGATTCAGCGCCATGTTGAGATCTTCAATCGCTTTATCATAATTGGCCAGTTGATAATACAAATCGGCTCTGGCTTCATAAAATCTGGCCATATCATTCAGGCCCTTGTAAGCCTGAGTCAGCATTTCGTACGCCAGAAAGTTATCATTCTGGTAGTACAATAAACTTTTCAGTAAATGCAGTGCCAGGCGGTAGGATTTTGCTTCCATGGCGGCATTGGCATAATTGAGGGTGATCACCTGATTATTCGGCCGCAATAAATATTGTTGTTCCAGCATTTCCAGCGCCTTATTACTGCGGTTGGTGGCCAGATACAGATCTGTCATCGCATCGACATAAAACAGGTTATTGTCATCCTCGGCGCGTAATTTCAGCAGAATTTGCTCAGCCTGGGCAAAGTCTTTACTGTCAAACAATGCCAGCGCCAGACCATATTGATTGGCTTTGGTATTACCGCCCGGGCTGGCCAACTTTTTCTGAAAATGGCTCAGCGCGCCCTTGTTATCGAGCTGATAACGCGCCCAAATCCGCGCTTTTACCAACAGAAAATCAGCACCATCCGGCACAAACTTTTGGGTAAACTGTTGTGCCCGGACGCGTGAATCACTGACCCTGGCCCCGGAAAGTGGGTGGGTATATAAAAATGCCAGTTGCGTATTACTAAAACGGGTTTTTTCGCTAAGCTTGTGGAAAAACTCCGGCATGGCATAAGGATCAAACCCAGCTGTGGCTAATAACTGAATACCAATCCGGTCTGCTTCCTGTTCGTTACTGCGGGTAAAGTTAATGGCTGATTGCTGCGCCACGCCCTGAGACGCCATCATCCCGGCCATACCCGCTTCCGGATTGACAGTGGCCAATATGAGCGAGCCTAATAATGTCGCCATACTGAGCGGGGCATTTTGCGATCTGGCTTCGACCGAGCGGGCGATATGACGCTGCGTCACGTGCACAATTTCATGCGACATCACAGAGGCAAATTCACTTTCAGAATCTGCCACGGCCAGAGTACCGGTATTGGAAACTACATGGCCGCCGAGTGAAGCAAAGGCATTAATGTCTTTGTCCTGCACCCAATAGAAATTAAATGGAAAACGGACACCTTCGGCTTTGGCAACCAGGCGCTGGCCCAGGTTATTCAGATATTCATCCAATAAAGGATCATTGACCATAGGTAAGCTGGCTCTGGTCTGACGCATCATCACATCGCCAATGATTTTTTCTTTTTCCGGCGTCAGGGTCGAAAAGGCATTGCCGCCTAAATCCGGTAACTGACTGGAAGCCATGCCAGGAGCCTGCCATAGCAAGCCTAAACTAAACGAACATACCACCAATAACTTCATTTATTTCTTCTGCTCTGCTAAACCGGCTTTAAGTGCCGATAACTGTAATTCGTCTGCATCCGCCCGTCCCAACAAGCGTTCTTGCTGGTCAAAAAATGCCCGGATTGACACACCATCAACTTTGGTGATTTGGACATGTTGTTGCAAAAAAGCAATCACATCATTCACGGCTTTGTGTGCGTGTAAAATCAGGGCGAAATCAGCATCATCACCGTGTTCAAAATAGAAGCTGATAAATTTATGCAACTGATTCACCCGCAGGATCATCCGCATGTTGAGCGGATCCCAAAGCTGAAACTCCATCAACCTGTTGCCTTTGACATACTGGTCAATTTCAGAGTCTTTGGCATATGGAATAGCATGAAGTTCAAAACCACGATCAGTAAATACCTGATAAAGTGCCAGCCGCGGTTTATTTTCACAATAAATGGCGTTACTGTTGTCGACATAACCGCCTAAAATGGCTAAGTTCCAGTTCCTTTTATCGATAATCCTTTTGATGGCATTATCAAAGCCATGGGTCAATACACCTTCTGACTCCCCCAGCGATTGCGCCACCATATGGTAAAACGGTGGTAACTCGCCCCAGTTCAGTTGTTTTTTATAGCGATTGATATCTTTAAGTGTCGGATTTTCTGGCAGTTTAATGCGGTTACCTGAGTGGTTCATGACGCTGCTACCTTAAGCTATACGGGTGTACTGTAACTTTGCCGATTATAACCAATAGTGCAGTCACTGCACTAAGTGGATAGCACAAAAGCAGGCAAAATAACCATCCGGCACCGACTGGATGCGTCAGAGGTTACTCTACCAGCCATTGCCAATGTAAACCAGCTTGCAGCTGTCTTGGGAAGCCTGGCTCAAAACTGCGGCCGTTGGCCTGATTTACCACCACAGCACCGACATATTGCCGATTGGTCAGGTTATCGGCAGCTAACCAAAACTGCCAGCGCCATTGCTGTTGCTGCCATTGCCAGCGGCTGCTGACCTTGAGCAAGGTGCTCGCCGGGGCACTGTGCCGGTTTTGGTCATCGGTAAACACTCTGCTGCGATAATTCACTGTGCTGCTGAGTTGCCAGTGTGCAGTGCCAAAAGGCTGATATTGCCATTGCCAGCTTGCCTGTCGCGCCGCTACGCCGGGTAGACGGCTATTGAGGTTGTCACCATGGAGGGTCGCGACAAAACGTGCTTGTAACCAACTGAGACTGAAGTGTTGTTGCCAGTATGCTGAGGGTTGATACTGCCAGGACAATTCGCTGCCATAACGACGGGTGGCGGCGGCGTTGCGGTAAGTTGTCCTGCCGCCACTGGCTTGATCAACCACCAACTCATCCTCGCTATCGGCATAAAATAGATCCAGTGCCAGCATGCCGTGCCCGGTTTGCCATTTAACGCCAGTGTCAGTCAGGCGGTTAATCGTGGGTTTGAGCGCCAGATTCAGCCCGGCGCCCTGACGTTGATAAGCCATTTCGGTCAGGGTCGGGCTTTCAAAACCACGACCAAGGCTGATATAAGCACTGACTGCAGTGCCGAGCGGATACTGCCAGCCCAGACTGTAGCTTGGTTGCTGTTGTTGTTTCTCACCACTGTCATCGGGATTCTGCGGGTTGATCAGATAATCGCGGACCTGAAAATCCAGCAGGCTCCATTTCCAGCCGGCATTGAATTCCCCAAAAGCGGTAGTTTGATAACGACTGCGTACGCCGGCTTCCAGACTACTGACCTGGCCTGCTTCATCCCGACGTAAATCGCCGGCTATGCCCTGTAGGTTGACATAACCGCGACGTAAATCCCGTTGTTGATCGGCTTGGGCAAAAAGTTGCCAGTGCCAGCGATCCCACTGCCACTGGTGTTGTCCTTTGCTGCCACGGTAATAACGGGTCAGCGCAACCACACCGCCGGCCGAGGCCGGAGCATCGCCGGCAAATGCAAGATATTGTTCAATATCGCGCTGACCTTGCCACAGCGACCATTGCCAGTGCTGCGAATCAGGCAGGAGTTGCAGACTATATTGGCGTTGAGCGCTGCTTTTGCGGCTGTTAAAACTGCGGGCGGCAGTATTGGTTTGTTGCGGGTTTTGCTGCCACTCTGCGGCGGTCAGCGCCAGCGGGTCCTGCAATAATGGATCATCACTCCAGTCAAAGCGCAGTTTAATGTGTAGATCGGGTGCAAAGGTGGGGGCGAATTCGGCGCGCCAGCTGGCCTGGCGTTTCTGTGCTTCATTGTGCGGCCGAAATCCCTGATAACGGGCCTGACTCCAGCTCAATTGTTGCTGTTCCAGATTGAGCACCACCAGTTGTTGCGATACATCCGCTGCATGACTGTGCTGTAACTGCACACCAGGGGTTGGCAATGGCGCGCTTTGCAGTGCCAGCACGCCGCCGGCGGCATTGCCATATAATGCCGCGGCGGAGCCACGTAACACTTCAGCACTTTGCAGCTGTGCCAGCAGCATACTGCCGGGCTGGCTTTGGCCATCTGGCGTGGACCAGGGAATATCATCCAGCAGCACTTCGATGCCGCGGATGCCAAAGCTACTGCGGCTACCAAAACCGCGGATACTCAAGCGACTGTCTTGTGCTAAGTTGGCACGCTGATCGGCCTGCAAACCCGGCATGCCCTGTAATAACACCGCTAAATCGCTGGCACTTTCAGGATGAAGGAACTGTCTGCGTTCTACCGCAGCAGCGCTGCTGAGCCAACTGCGCTGTTGTTGCTGCGCTGTCACCACCAGTCGCTCCAGCTCTGTGGTGCTGGCAGCGCCGGCGGTGCCGCCCGGCAATATAGCCAGCAGCAGCCAGCGCGGGATGTTGCTTTGTTGCTGCCGGCTGGATAACCGTAACCGCAGTGGTTTAGCCAATAATAACTGCATGTTAAGGCAGCGGCGTTAATTTCAGGATGGCGCCATTGTCTTCATCTGTCAGCAAATAAACACTGCCATCCGGCGCCGTTTTGACATCCCGGATCCTGCTGCCAATCCGGATCCGTTCTTCATGTGTTACTTTATCTGCACTGATTTCCAACCGGACTAACTGACCAAATTTCAACGAGCCAACCAGCAGGTTATGTTGCCATTTGCTAAAGGCCTGGCCCTGATAAAAGCTCATACCACTCGGTGCAATCGATGGCACCCAATAATGCAGGGGTTGTTCCAGACCGGCGGCGGCAGTTTTACCAATCACACCGCCGCCATATTCTTCACCGTAAGTGATCAGCGGCCAACCGTAATTTTTGCCGGCAGCAGTGATATTAATTTCGTCACCGCCCTGCGGGCCATGTTCATGCGTCCAAAGCCGGCCTTGTGGGTCCAGCGCAGCGCCTTGAATATTACGATGGCCATAAGACCAGATTTCAGCTTTGGCGGTTTTATCGCCGGCAAATGGATTGCCGGCAGTGGCTTGGCCTTGTACGTCAATTTTGACAACTTTGCCGATATGGCTGTTTAGCTGTTGTACTGCTTCCCGTTGACTGCCACGGTCACCTAAAGTGACAAACAATTGACCATCCGGCTGCTGCACCAGTCGGCCACCAAAATGGTACTTACTGTCGACTTTGGGTTGTTGGCTGAAAATGACTTTGACCGCGGTTAATCCAGTGGCGGTCAGTTTGGCACTGGCCACTGCAGTACTGTTACTGCCATCTGCACCTGGCTCTGCATAGCTGAAATATAACTGCTGATTACTGGCAAAGTTGTTATCCAGCAGCACGTCCAGTAATCCACCCTGACCACCAACCGCAATGTTTGGCAGTCCCGCCAGCGGGGCACTTAACTGGCCTTGTTGCACCAGCCGCATTTGTCCGCTGCGTTCTGTCACCAACAAGCGGCCATCCGGTAAAAATGCCAGCCCCCATGGATGGGATAAACCCGAGGCGACAGTTTCTATTTTCAACTGATATTGTTCAGTCGGCAGAAACGAAGGTTCGGCTGCGATGGCGGTTGATACGCCCAGCGACAACAGGGTCACAGCCAGGGCAACAGGGAATGTATTGTTCAGTTTGGTTAACAACATGGTCTGGCTCCGGTACTTAACATCCGCGTTGGATAATTCAGTTCAATGATGGCAACACCAACGGCTGATGGTGACTGGTGTTAAAGCCCGATTGAACTGCGCAATGAGATCACTCAGCAGTGATCAGGGCATTGGGTCTCAGTGTTTAGTGCGTGTTTAGTGCTTGTTTAGTGCGTGTTTGATACCGCTGC
>Ga0114982_1000239_pt1 | contig 29902 bp, 35 predicted proteins | sample Shrwel_input2_FT_FD_87183 | JGI IMG/M metagenome (GOLD analysis project Ga0114982, IMG submission 87183) | Subsurface microbial communities from deep shales in Ohio, USA - Utica-3 well 1 S input2 FT | ecosystem: Environmental > Aquatic > Deep subsurface > Shale gas/oil reservoir > Produced... | reverse complement strand
CTTCCAATACAGTGTCGGGCTGGATTATGCCCTGACGTCAGCACTCAGCCTGCAGGCTGGCGTGCAGCATAAAGACGGTTTTTATTACTCGGACTCCCACAACAGCCAGGCTGATGCGATGACGCTGCTGAATCTGCGGCTGAATTACAGCTGGCAGCAACTGACGGTGGCGCTGTGGAGCCGCAACGCCCTGGATGAAACCTATGGGGTGCGTGGCTTCTTTTTCGGCAACGATCCGCGCGATGGTTATGAAGACCACGTATATGAGCAGTTTGGTGAACCACGCCGGGTTGGTGTGACAGTCAGCTATCAGTTTTAACCGGAGCTAAAGATGCAATTATCCATTGAAATTAGTAAGTACCCACTGACTGCCGATTATATTGAGCCTATCGTCGGTTTTATTGCCGAGCTCAATCGGGAACCTGGGTTGCATGTGGTGACCAACACCATGAGCACGCAAGTGTTTGGTGACTATGATGTGGTGATGGCTGCGCTACAGCGTTGTATTCGCTGGTCGTTTGAGCGTTATGGCAAAGTGGTGTTTGTGGTGAAGTTTCTGCATGGTGATTTACGGCCATGACGGAACTGCTGAGCGGTCTGCTGCAAGGCTGGCAATTACAGTCAGGCATTGAACTTTTTGCCACTTTACTGGCCTTGTCTTACACCTTGCTCGCGATTCGGCACAGTTTATGGTGCTGGCCGGCTGCGCTGCTCAGCACTTTGCTGACGCTGCATATTATGGTGCAAAGTCAGTTGTTTACCGATGCCCTGTTGCAGCTGTATTATGCCGGGATGGCCATTTATGGCTGGCTGAACTGGCGACGGATGACAGCGCAAAGTCATGGTGTGCCGGAAACTGTGGTGGAGTGGGATTGGTTGCGGCATCTGCAGCTGATTGCCGTTACCGCGGCTGCCGGCCTGTTGCTCGGTTATCTGATGGCCACATATACCAGCACAGATTTTGCTTATCTGGGGGCACAAATCAGTTGTTTTGCTGTGGTCAGTACCTGGCTGGTGGCAAAAAAAGTGGTGTCGAACTGGTTATACTGGTTTGTGATTGATGCAGCTTCGATTTATATGTATCTGCAAAAAGATCTGTATTTCTTCAGTGCATTGTTTTTAATGTATACCGTGATCGTCATTATGGGGTATCTGGCATGGCGCAGCAGTTATCAACTGCAACAGAACAACAAATCTGGCATTTATGTCAGCGGTTAGAGTTTTTTGCCTACCATCTGCCTTTGTCATTGCAAAAGCTGGCCACCAGCAGTACCAATGATAACTACTACATCCATACCCAGCGCGGCCATTATTTGCTGCGCCATTATGCGCCTTTTGTCGAAGGGGTATGCCGGCAGCAAGAATTGCGTTGTCAGCATGCCGCTGCCGCTGTAGGTATTGCGGCAGCCCCTTTGTGCCTGAATAACCATCAGCGGATGCTGGTCAGCGACTTTATTACCCACAGCCGGCATTTTGACTGGCAACTGCATCATGGGGAACTGGCGCAACTGGTAGACAAACTGGTGAGTCTGCATCAGTTGAAAGTGCAGACGCCAGTATTAGAGCCCTGGCAATATTTGCAGCAGTTACATCAAGCCATTGCAATCAGCCAGTGGACCAGCAGCGATGAAGCTGACTGGAAACAGTTATTGCAGGCAGCGGCCAGTTTGGCGGCTTTATCCAAAGATATTGTGCTGTGTCATATGGATTTGCACAGCGGTAATATCTTATTACAGCAGCAGAAAATCTGGTTGATTGATTTTGAATATTGCCAGTTGGCTGACAGCTGTTTTGACTTGGCGGCCTTGTCGTTAAATCTGGCCATGACGGCAGCTGAAGAACAGCAAATGTTGTTATTTTATTTGCAATACCGGCCACAAGCGGCAGTCGATTTGACAGAAAAACTGCAGTGGGCGAAACAGCTGTACAGCGGTTTTTGTTGGTTGTGGTATAAAAGCCAGCCATCTGCAGCGCAACAAGCTGAGCTGGCGAGGTTGAAGCTGCGGCAGTTAGCACTGCCGCCAGAACGAAGCTTCAACTGATGTCACTCAGGAGACTGGTTGCTGCTTGGTCATCACAGCGGCAACTGGTTCAGATACCACCCAGACGTTCAGCCAATACCTTATAACGCTTGACGTCTTCTTCATCAAACATCGGTTTACCGTTGTCATCTTTACCTGCTGAAACCAATAAGTTTTCGCGGGCCAGTCGTTCTACTCTGCTGTCCTGAATTGCCAGAAATACCGCGACTTCTGCTACTGTCATTAATGCCATGATCATGTCTCTGTTGGAATAATCCTTATAATATAAGCCTAAAAAGGTCAGTTTGTGAATAAAGAGCTGTACTTGGTAAAAAAAACCAGCTCGGCAGCGTGCACACCGTGCTTTTTATCGCAAGGCCACTGGAGCTGCTGCTGTTAGCGTGTTAAGTTTTGGTTTCCAAAAAGCAATAATCACATGAAGCAAACAGTGAAGAGACCTAAACAATGGCAACATCAATCCATTATCTTTGCAGCACAGTGCTGGCAGCTGCAGTGCTGCAAATAACTGCGGTAGCGGCAGCGACAGTTACGGCGCCGATTGCGGCTGAGAAACCTTATCTGGTGAAATCGGCGCATGGTGATCGCAACGATCCTTATTATTGGTTGCGGGATGATCAAAGAACTGCGCCAGCAGTACTGGATTATCTGAATGCGGAAAACCAGTATTATCAGCAATATGCGGCAAAATATCCGCAACTGACGAAAACCCTGACCGATGAAATTATTGCCCGGGTCAAACAAGATGACAGCTCGGTACCGGCTGTGAAGGGCGATTACAGTTATTACACGCGTTATGAAAGTGGTAAGCAGTATCCGATTTACGCCCGTAAAGCCAAACAAGGGGGTACTGAACAAATCATGCTGGATGTCAACACCATGGCTGCCGGCAAAGATTTTTATCAGATTGGCAATTACGCGGTCAGTCCGGATCAACAGCTGTTGGCTTATGTTGAAGATTTAAATGGCCGCCGCAGCTACACCGTCAAGATCCGCGATTTGCGCACTGGCAAAGACTTACCGGATCAAATTAAAGGTGCTGAAGCATCGCTGGCTTGGTCTGCTGACAGTAAGCAGCTGTTTTATGTTGAAAAAGATCCGCAAACTTTACTCGGCAACAAAATTAAACGCCACACCTTAGGCCAGGCCGCAACCACCGATCAGCTGTTATATCAGGAAAAAGACAATAGTTTTTATATCGGCGTTGGCAACAGCAGCGATGATCAGTACGTGGTGATTTCGACCAGCAGTACTGTATCCAGTGAAATGCTGGTGCTCAAAAGTGACGACTATCAAGGCCAGTTTAAATCACTGGCGCCGCGGCAACGGGATTTCCAATATGAAGCGGATCATTTAGGTGACCGCTGGATCATCAAAACGGATTGGGACGCGCCAAACTACCGGCTGATGGCAGTCAAAGACAGCGACATTGGTGATCGCCAGCGCTGGACCGAAGTGCTGGCGCATGATAGCAAAGTCTTTATCGATTCTTTCCAGCTGTTTACGGATTATCTGGTACTGAATGAGCGCAGTGATGCGCTGGACAGAGTCAGGCTGTTGCCATGGGCCGATTTAACCAAAGCCCGGTATCTGGCGTCGGATGAGCCAGCTTATGTGTCCCGCACCGACAACAACCCGGAGCAGAATACCGACTGGCTGCGTTACAGCTATACCTCACTGACCACCCCAGCGTCGATTTTTGAACTGAATATGAAAACCGGTGAAAAACGCTTGCTGAAACAACAGGAAGTGTTGGGTGGTTTTGATAAAACAATTATCAAACGGAACGGGTGTGGGCAACCGCCAAAGATGGCAGCAAAATTCCGGTCAGCTTGTTGTATAAAAAGGGCCTGAAAAAAGACGGTACCGCGCCTCTGTACCAATATTCATATGGCTCTTACGGTATTTCCAGTAGTCCTGCCTTCCGCTCGACCGTGCTGTCCTTAGTAGACCGTGGTTTTGTTTATGCCATCGCGCATATCCGGGGTGGTCAGGAGATGGGGCGGCAATGGTATGAAGACGGTAAGTTATTGAAAAAAATCAATACTTTTACTGACTTCATTGCAGTGACAGATTATCTGGTGGCAGAAAAGTATGCCGCCAAAGATAAAGTCTTTGCGATGGGCGGCAGCGCCGGTGGTCTGCTGATGGGCGCTATTGCCAATATGGCGCCGGAGAAATACCGTGGTTTAATGGCGCATGTGCCTTTTGTCGATGTGGTGACCACGATGCTGGATGAATCTATTCCGCTGACAACCAACGAATTTGATGAGTGGGGCAATCCGAAACAAAAAGCTTATTACGATTACATGTTGTCGTATTCACCTTATGATCAGGTGAAAAAGCAAGCTTATCCGGCCATGTTGGTGACCACGGGTCTGCATGATTCGCAGGTGCAATATTTTGAACCAGCCAAGTGGGTGGCGAAATTGCGTACCCATAAAACTGACGAACGTCCGTTGTTATTCCGCACCAATATGGAAGCAGGGCATGGCGGTAAGTCGGGTCGTTTCTCCCGGATGATCGAAATTGCCGAAGAATATGCTTTTGTGTTATCGCTACTGGAACCTCAGTCTTAACTGAAGCGCCGGCCTGCTGCTGCAGGCCGGCTGTTTTCTGCTCACGCTCTGCTAACAATTATCTAACTCACTGATTTATCTACAGCTGTCGGCTATTCTCTGAACAAGACTAAAAAGCTGATTTTCGGCTTTCTGCGCGTTATCTTCATCCGGCTGTGATAGACAAGTTCGGTGAATCTCGGTATAAGAATCTGACTCAGATAGTATTTTTTGCAAAATTTCCGCCGGTTCCGGGCTGGAAATTATCGCACAGCAGTGAAGCTGGGCTATCTTTGTTCGGACAGGATCAGATCAGCACTGTCAACCAAATAAAAATAACTGCGGGTACAGGGTATGAAAGCATCAGGCATGTCGCTAGCAATTTACACCAACTTTCTCGGTCAGTCGCCAAACTGGTACAAACTGACCATTATTTTGTTTTTATTTCTAAATCCATTAGTTTTTATCAATAATCCCTATATAGCTGGCTGGCTGTTAGTGATTGAGTTTATTTTCACTTTGGCGATGGCGCTGAAATGTTACCCATTGCAACCCGGTGGGTTACTCGCGTTGCAGGCGATTGCGATGGGCATGACCAGCACGACCAAAGTGATGCATGAAGTTTCGGTCAATATTGAAGTGATATTACTGCTGGTGTTTATGGTGGCCGGCATTCACTTTGTGAAAGATTTACTGTTGTTTGTTTTTACCAAGCTGCTGATCCGGGTCCGTTCTAAAATTGGTATTTCGCTGGCATTTACCACGATGGCGGCTTTTTTGTCGGCCTTTTTAGACGCCTTGACGGTGGTGGCGGTGATCATTGCTGTAGGCATTGGTTTTTACGCTATCTACCATAAAATCTCCTCCGGCAAAGGTTTTATTGACCCGCATGATCACAATGCTGACCATGAAGTCGCGGAATTATCGCGGGCTGATTTAGATGCCTTCCGCGGTTTTTTACGCAACTTGTTGATGCATGCCGGTGTTGGTACCGCTTTAGGTGGGGTTTCAACGATGGTTGGCGAACCACAAAACCTGATTATCGCCGCCGCCGTGGGTTGGGATTTTGCTGAATTCGCTTTGCGGATGGCGTCAATTTCTATTCCGGTGTTGCTTTGTGGCTTACTGACCACTGTGGTGGTAGAAAAATTCCGTATTTTTGATTTTGGTGTACGGCTCCCTACCACTGTGCAGGACGTCTTGATTGCTTATGACAATTACCAGAGTGCAAAAATGGTGAGCACTGATAAGGCGAAGCTTTGGGTGCAGGGCATTATCGCTGTGTTGCTGATCTTATGCCTGAGTTTGCATATTGCTTCTGTCGGTCTGATTGGTTTGATGGTGATTATTCTGGCGACAACTTTTTGTGGTGTGACCGATGAACATGCCATCGGCAATGCCTTTAAAGAAGCCTTACCATTTACGGCTTTACTGGTGGTATTTTTCTCCATCGTTGCAGTCATTATTGACCAGCATTTATTTACGCCGGTGATTAACTGGGTGCTGACTTTTGATGGTCAGTTGCAGCTGGCGGTGTTATTCCTGGCCAATGGTGCTTTATCGATGGTCAGCGACAATGTGTTTGTTGGCACTGTCTACATCAATGAAGTGAAGGCTGCCTGGGAAGCCGGCAAAATCAGCCGTGAGCAATTTGAATTGCTGGCTATTGCCATTAATAGCGGCACCAACTTGCCAAGCGTGGCAACACCTAATGGTCAGGCTGCATTTTTATTCCTGCTGACCAGTGCACTGGCACCATTAATCCGGTTGTCGTACGCCAAAATGGTCTGGATGGCAATTCCTTATACCATAGTACTGACTGTGGTCGGTCTGCTGAGCACCGTGTTTATTTTACCGGAAGTAACCAGTTGGATGTACCAGGCAGGCTGGATCCATCATTATGTGCCAGGTGCTGCTGCAGTCAGCGGTCACTAAAAAAATGGGGTTTTATCGTTGGTAAAGCCCCGTTCACCGGCAGGTCGCTTTAAAACGCAGGCGACTGCCCCCAGAACAGCATGGTAATCATCATCTGAAGTCGCGGGAGAAAACATACCGGGTGCCAGTTTGATATCAACAACATAAACGACAACCGGTAGCATCATGCCGGTTGAACCAGAGAGGATCCTGTACTTTGATGACCCTGCTATGGATTGTGCTGTTGCCTTTAGTTGGCAGCCTGATGGCACTGATTGGGCGAAATTTACCCCGAAGTTATCTGGCGCTCGTCGTCGCGTTATTTCCTATATCGGCACTGGCTTTGTTATTACAGCTGTTACCTGCGGTATTGGCAGGGCAGGTGCTGAGTTATCAACTGGACTGGCTACCGTTACTGGGATTATCCTTTACGCTGGTGTTGGATGGCCTGTCACTGCTGTTTGCTTTGCTGATCCTTGGGATCGGCCTGCTGGTGATCCTGTACGCCCGCTATTATTTGTCGGAACAGGATCCGATGCCGAAATTTTACGCTTGTTTGTTGCTGTTTATGCTGGCGATGCTCGGCATTGTGTTGTCTGGCAACCTGTTGCAATTGTGGTTTTTCTGGGAATTAACCAGCCTCAGTTCTTTTTTGCTGATTAGCTACTGGTGGCAGCAAAGTGATGCCCGTAAAGGGGCGCGGATGGCGTTAACTGTCACTGCCGGCGGCGGCCTGGCACTGCTGGCTGGTATTGTATTATTGGGCCAAATTGTCGGTAGTTATCAGTTAGATGTGGTGATAGCCAATGCGGCAGTCTTGCAACAACATGCCGCTTATCCGGTGGTGTTGGTGCTGATCCTGCTGGGTGCTTTTACCAAATCGGCGCAATTCCCCTTTCATTTCTGGTTACCTAATGCCATGGCGGCGCCTACGCCGGTCAGCGCATACCTGCATTCGGCGACTATGGTGAAAGCCGGTATTTTCTTGATGGCCCGGTTATACCCGGTGTTGGCCGGCACTGACTTATGGTTTGTGATTGTCAGTTTAACCGGACTTGCCACTTTATTGGTCGGTGCTTATTTTGCCCTGTTTCAGCATGATGTGAAGGGGTTGCTGGCTTATTCAACGATTTCACATCTGGGCCTCATCACCCTGTTGTTAGGGTTGGATACTGATTTGGCTGCAGTCGCCGCTATTTTCCATGTGATGAACCATGCCATTTTTAAAGCCTCGTTATTTATGACGGCCGGTATTATTGACCATGAAACCGGCTCAAGAGATATGCGCAAAATTAATGGCTTATGGAAATATATGCCGGTGACTGCCACGCTGGCAATGGTCGCTTCTGCTTCGATGGCCGGGGTGCCACTGTTGAATGGTTTCTTATCAAAAGAAATGTTTTTTACTGAGACCCTGCATCAGGGGGTGCTTGGTTCGTTAAGTTGGATGATCCCGTTATTGGCAACAGTGGCGGCAGTGTTTGCGGTGGCTTATTCGGCGCGCTTTATCCATGACGTGTTTTTTAATGGTGAATCCGTTGGGCTGAGTAAAACGCCACACGAGCCACCCCGTTATATGCGGGTGCCGATGGAAATCCTGGTCGCCATTTGTATTCTGGTCGGGGTATTCCCGCAGTTTGTGGCTGGCGATTTATTACAGCAAGCCGCCCGTGCCGTTTTGGCAGGTCAGGTCCCTGCATATAGTCTGGCAATTTGGCATGGCTTTAATCTGCCATTGCTGATGAGTGTGATTGCCTTGATTGGCGGTATTTTGCTGTATATCAATCGCAAAGCCTTGTTCTTATTTCAGGCTGGTTTTGTGCAGCAGGGGGCTATCTATCGATTTGAAGCTGCGATGCAACGGTTAGTACATCGTTGCCGCTTTTGGCTGGAACAGGTTGAAGCCGGTGGTTTTCAACGTTATGCCTTGTGGTTGCTACTGGCAGTCTTGTTGCTGGCTGGTGCGCCGCTGTTGGAGTTGACCAGTTTGACCGGTGCCAGAGCCGCGCTGCCAATGGATCCGCTGGTGTGCGCTGGGGCTGTGGTGATGATGATCGCGGCCATTGCCACTGTGTTGCTGATGCGACAGCGGTTATTGGCGCTGGTGATGATATCGGTCGTAGGATTAATGGTCAGCCTGGCTTTTGTCCGTTTTTCAGCGCCTGATCTGGCGTTGACGCAATTATCAGTCGAAGTGGTGACTGTGGTGCTGCTGATGCTGGCGCTATATTTCCTGCCGCATAAGTCAGTAAAAGAGTCAGCGCCAGGCAAAGTGATCTGGCATCTGGTACTGGCGGCTGCTGTTGGTGTGGTGGTTGGCAGTCTGGCCTATGGCATGATGACGCAGCAAGCCGACTCTATTGCCGGCTATTTCCTTGAGAATGCCAAAACCGGCGGTGGTGGTACCAATGTGGTGAACGTTATTCTGGTGGATTTCCGCGGCTTTGATACGCTGGGGGAGATTACCGTACTGGGTATTGCTGCGCTTGGTATTTTCAAATTATTAACCGGTATTCCACGATTTATGGCTGGTGCAGATGGCGAAGGCCGGCGCTGGGCTGCTGATCGGCATCCGCTGTTGTTGGCTGTGGTGTCGCAGGCGCTCTTACCGCTGGCCTTGCTGGTGTCAGTGTATATTTTCTTCCGCGGTCATAACCTGCCCGGAGGTGGTTTTGTGGCAGGGTTGATCACTGCTGTGGCGATGATTTTACAGTATGTCGCCCAGGGGGTGGATTGGGTTAAGCCCAGATTACGGCTGGAGTATTCCAGTCTGATCGCCGCCGGTATATTGCTGGCGACCGCCACCGGCGTCGCCAGTTGGTTGTTTGACCGGCCTTTCCTCACCTCCTGGTTTGATTATTTTACCATTCCGTTGTTGGGCGAAATTGAATTGGCCAGTGCTATTGCCTTTGACTTAGGGGTGTACCTGACCGTGGTTGGCGCCACCTTGCTGATCCTGGCCAATCTCGGCAAGCTGACGACGCGCTACCGTCCTGTGCATAAGGAGCAAGCTTGATGGAATTATTGATGGCTGTGGTGATAGGCGTGTTAACCATGTGTGGGGTGATGATGATCCTGCGCGCCAGAACTTTTGCGGTGATGCTGGGACTGACGATGCTGTCTTATGCAGTGAATTTATTTATCTTTACCAGTGGTGGTTTAACCGCCGGGCAGGGCGCAGTGCTGGGGCAAACGGCACAATATACCGATCCTTTACCACAAGCGCTGGTGTTAACCGCTATTGTGATTGGTTTTGCCATGACGGCTTTTCTGGTGGTGCTGGCGATTCGTGCTCGGGCTGAGCTTGGCAATGATCATGTGGATGGTGCTGAGTTAAAACCGGCGCAGTCCCTGCCGAAAAAGCGGGGGCGCTAATGCAACATGCTGTTATTTTACCCATTTTAATTCCTTTGATTGTTGGTGCGCTGTTATTACTGCCTCCTTTGCAACAGTCAGCACAAAGCAGACGCTGGCTCAGTGGTGTTGGTATTGCGGTGTTGTTAGCTGTGTGCGGCTGGAATCTGAGCCAAAGTAGTGACGGTGTGAGTCAGTATTATCTGCTAGGGAACTGGCCGGCGCCTTTTGGCATTGTGCTGTTACTTGACCAGATTTCGGCATTGTTTGTGGCGTTGACCGCAGTGTTGGCTGCCGGTGCATTTATCTACAGCTGCGCCGGTGAAGACGAACGTGGTGCCTATTTTCAGTCGTTATTGCAGTTTTTGCTGATGGGCATTAATGGCGCTTTTCTGACGGCGGATTTATTTAATTTATTCGTCTTTTTTGAAGTGCTGCTGATTTCTTCTTATGGTTTGCTGTTGCATGGCGGTGGTAAGTTACGCACCAAAGCCGGTCTGCATTATGTGTTATTAAATCTGTTGGGCTCGGCCATTTTTTTACTGGCGCTGGCATTGCTGTACGGCGTGACCGGCAGTCTGAATATGCAGGATATTGCAGTTCGAATCACTGCGTTATCTGCGCAGCAGTTGCTGTTATTAAAATCTGCCGCCGCTTTGTTATTGATTGTCTTCGGTTTAAAGGCCGCTATTCTGCCACTGCATTTCTGGTTACCGTCCGCCTATGCGGCAGCGTCACCTGCGGTGGCTGCTTTATTTGCCGTGATGACTAAAATCGGTGTCTATTGTCTGTTGCGGGTGTTCCATACCTTGTTTGCAGCTGATGCCAGCCTGCTGACCGATTTTATCCAGCCGCTGTTGTGGTGGACCGGCTTGCTGACACTGGCGCTGGCTGCTATTGGCGTGGTCGCAGCCCAGAGTCTGAAACGACTGGTGGCTTATCTGGTGTTGTTATCCGTTGGCACTATGGTCACTGTGTTGTCGATAGGCACAGTGGCTGCTGTGGCGGCTGTGCTGTATTACAGCATCCATTCGACCCTGATTGCGGCGGCGCTGTTTTTACTGGTGGATTATCTGGCCCAGCAACGTGGCACTGTGGCGGACCGGTTGGTTTCAGCCAGGCCTTTGGCGAATCCGGTGCTGATCGGCAGCTTGTTTTTTCTTTGTGCCATCACAGTGATTGGTATGCCACCTCTTTCTGGTTTTGTCGGGAAAATCTGGTTGTTGCAGGCGGCAACTGAAAGTCCGCAGCGGATCGGTTTATGGTTCACTTTGCTTGGCAGCAGCTTGTTGGTGCTGATTGCGCTGAGCCGGGCCGGCAGCACTGTGTTCTGGCGGGTCAGTCAACAACCGGCTTTACCGGCCCAAGCCTCAGGCAGGCAACTGGCGGCTATTGTGCTGTTAATGCTCAGCAGCCTGTTACTGGTGCTGCTGGCGGCGCCTGTGATGCAATTTTGCCTGGATGCCGCCCTGCAGTTGCAGGCCAATGACGTCAGCGGAGGTCAAGCATGACAGTGTTACTGCAGCGTATTTTTCCAAGTCCAACCCGCAGCCTGTTACTGTTTGTGGTGTGGTTGTTGCTAAACAACAGTGTGGCAGCAGTCCATCTGGTGGCGGCATTACTGTTAGCCACTTTGATTCCGTTATTGACGGCAGGTTTTCGTGATCCGCAGCCGCGGATCAAAAAAACCGGGTTAGCTGTTGTCTATGTATTGCGGGTGTTGTTGGATGTTGTGGTGGCGAATCTGCAGGTGATCCGGTTAGTGCTGGGGCCCAATCAGCGGTTAAAACCTGGTTTTGTGCTGATCCCGCTGCAACTGACGGAATCCTTGCCGCTGACCATTTTGGCAGGCACTGTGTCATTAACGCCCGGCACTGTCAGCGCGGAAATTCTGCCTTATGAACATGAATTAACCGCCTTGGTAACCCAACGTTTTTTACTGGTGCATGTGCTGGATTTACAGGATGAAGCAGCCTTGATCCAAAGTATCCAACAACGTTACGAAGCCCCACTGCTGGAGATGTTCTGATGCTGCACACTGTGTTGATTGTGGCTATGCTCCTGATAGGGCTGGCGTTACTGTTAAATCTGCTGGCGTTACTGCGCGGCCCTTCATTACCAGACCGGTTGCTGGCGCTGTATACGATGTATATCAATAGCATTGCGCTGCTGTTGTGTTATGGCATTTATGGTGCCAGTCAGCTGCACTTTGAGGCCGCGCTTTTGATCGCCATGCTGGGCTTTGTCAGCACAGTCGCAGTCTGTAAGTTTATGTTGCGCGGCGATATTATCGAATAGGTGACTGAAATGAGTATATTGGAATGGATAGTGGCGGTGCTGGTGATCCTCGGCGCTTTGTTTGTGTTGCTAGGCTCGGTTGCACTGGTGAAGTTACCCGATTTTTATACGCGGTTGCATGGCCCGACCAAAGCGACCACTCTTGGGCTGGGCAGTTTAGTGCTGGCGTCCTTGCTGTTTTTTAATGGCATCCAGGGCGAGCTCAGTCTGCAACAGTTATTGATAGCCCTGTTTTTGTTTATTACTGCGCCTGTGACGGCTTATATGCTGATTAAAGCTGGTATTCATCAACAATTAAAAGCCACTGCAGCCACCAGCCGGCAGGAGTTGCTGCAACAGCATAAACCAAAAGCCCAATAACTCAGTTTTCGTCAAAGCCGTTGCTGATCAGTTCAACCACGGCTTGCAGCGCGGCTTCTGCTTCGTTGCCTGAGCTTATCACTTCAACATTTTTGCCTTTACTGCTCGCCAGCATTAATAACGCCAGTACACTACTGGCGTCAGCGGTTTTACCTTCCTGCTGCAGTTCTATTTTGGCATCCAGGCGCTGACAGAGTTGCGCCAGTTTAGTGGCAGCCCTGGCATGTAAGCCTAGCTGATTGACGATAGTGACGGTTTGTGAACATCTATTTGCCATGGTGTCTGACCAATTCCCGATGCCGGATCTGTACATCTTCCCGCAGCGTCCGGAAACTTGCTGCCAGAGATTCCACAATATACACAGAGCGATGCTGACCGCCAGTACAACCAATAGCAATGGTCAGGTAACTGCGGTTATTTCGTTCCAGCTGTGGTAGCCAGGTGGTAATAAAGCTATTAATTTGATGGGTATACTTTTCAACGACCGCCTGCGACTCGAGAAAGTCGATCACCGGTTGATCTAAGCCAGTCAGTATTTTCAGCTCCGGCACCCAGTGTGGGTTGGGCAGGAAGCGGGCATCAAATACATAGTCAGCATCCTTGGGGATGCCATATTTAAAGCCAAAAGACTCAAACAGGATCACCAGCCGGCCGGTTTTCTGACCCAGGATCCGCTCTCTGAGCTGCTCGGTCAGTTGATGCACGTTCAGCTCAGTGGTATCGATATATAAATCAGCGCGGCTGGAAATCGGATCCAGCAGCTGTTGCTCGCGCTGGATAGCTTCATCCAGCGACATCGCTTGATGTGACAACGGGTGTAATCTTCTGGTTTCACTGAATCTTTTGATCAGACTGGTATGGTCTGCATCCAGATACAGAATGGTCAGTTCCACTTTGCGTGGTAAATAGGACAGGATCTCGGTCAGTTCTTCCGCTTCCTGTGGCAGGTTGCGCACATCAATGCTGATGGCAACCCGTTCATACTGCCCCATCACGGCGTTTGCCAGGGTTGGCAATAAATTCACCGGGATGTTATCCACACAATAATAGCCAAGGTCTTCCATCACCCGCAGTGCGACTGATTTACCTGAACCGGATCGTCCGCTGACCACCAGAAGTTTCATTTTCCTGCCGCCATCTCTGAATGGGTTAACAATAACTGATATAAACCGGCATCAGATTCTGCATGCCTGATTTTGCGCGTCAAATCTTTCTGACTGAGGAGTCTGGCAATGCCTGCCAGTGTACTGAGATGAGTCTGGCACTGATTTTCCGGGATCAGAATGGCACAGAAAATATCGACGGCCTGATTATCGATAGCATCAAACTGGATCGCATCCTGGCTGACTACAAAGATCAACACCGGACTGGTGACATCTTTTAGTTTGCCATGCGGGATGGCAATGCCACCGCCAATACCAGTAGAACCAAGTTTCTCCCGCGCCATCAGCGCTTCAAAAATGCTGGATTCCGGTAATTGCGGCAATTGCTGATGGGCAAGCTCGGCAATATATTCCAGAATGCGTTTTTTACTATTAAAAAGGACCGCACTTTTTGTGCAGTCCTTCGATAACATTGAGCTTAAGTTCATAAGTCCATAATCAGTGACGAGAAATTTTCTCTTTGTGTTTAATAACTTGTCGATCAAGTTTATCGATCAGCTGGTCGATCGCGGCGTACATATTATCATCTTCGCTGATTGCAAACACCTCTCCGCCGTTTAAATGCATTTTGGCTTCGGCAATTTGTTTTAATTTCTCCACATTCAGCACAACATGGACGTTGTTGATGTGGTCAAAATGCCGTTCAAGTTTTGAAAACTTGCTGTCTACATACTCTCTCAGTGCTTCAGTAATTTCAACATGGCGACCAGTTAGATTGATTTGCATAGACATTTCCTTCTTTGATGAGCACTTATAGCAAGCTCTTGCGCTGATTTGACGGCGGAATGTACAGAGACTCACGGTATTTGGCGATGGTCCGCCGTGCTACGTTGATGCCCTGTTCAGAAAGAATTTCTGCCATCCTGCTATCGCTTAACGGCTTTGCAGGATTCTCCGCTGCCACCAATTTTTTAATAAAGGCTCTAATAGCGGTCGACGAACATTCGCCACCACTCTCTGTACTAACATGACTGGAAAAGAAGAACTTAAGTTCAAAAATTCCTCGTGGGGTATGCATAAATTTCTGGGTGGTGACCCGTGAAATTGTCGATTCATGCATACCAACCATCTCAGCGACATCATTCAGTACCATAGGTTTCATCGCTTCTTCACCATGCTCAAAAAATGCCTGTTGCTGCTGCACTATGCAGTTGGCAACTTTGAGCAGCGTTTCATTCCGGCTCTCCAGGCTTTTCAGAAACCACTTGGCTTCTTGCAGGTGCGAGCGGATAAACTGGCTGTCCGATGAATTACGGGCATGGCGTGACATCGCCGCGTATTGTTCATTAATTTTAATTTTGGGAAAGGCATCTGGATTTAATTCGACCATCCAACGGCCTTTCACTTTTTTTACCGATACGTCGGGAATAGTGTATTGCTGTTCTTCCCGGATCACATCAGCCCCAGGTCTTGGATTCAGGCTGTGGATCAGGCGCATCACTTCCCGTAAATCATCTTCTTTCAGTTTAGCCACCCGCATCAGAGAACGGAAATCACGATTGGCTAAATATTCACTGTGATGACGAATAATATCGCAGGTTTGTGCAAGGAAAGGGGTGTCTGGATCAAATTGTCGTAATTGCACCAGCAAACATTCCTGAATACTGCGGGCACCCACGCCAATAGGATCAAAAAACTGGATGCGTTTAATCACGGCTTCAACTTCATCAGCTTCGACTTCCGGCATGCCAAGTGAGTCCAGAATTTCTTCAGTGCTGATGGTCAGCAAGCCATTGGCATCAATGGCTTCAATGATAATTTCAGCAATCGCCAGATCGGTGTCAGAAAAAGGCGTTAAGCGCATTTGCCAGCGCAGATAATCTTGCAGGGTTTCAGTGGTCTCGCCCTGAAACACCATGTCTTCGTCACCGTTATAAGTACCGGAAACCGGAGCAGCACTGACCATATCGTCCCAGTTGCTGTCGAGGGGTAAGTCTTCTTTGATGTTTTGTTCCGTCATCGCCTCACTGCTGTCAGGGATTTCAGGTTCACTATGTTCATCGTTATTGAAACTGTCAGTCTCAGGATGGTCGCGGCGGTCAGAATCAGCCGCAGCGCCGTTGTCATTGAAGTTAGTGTAGTCATCATCAGCTGCTTCGAGCAGCGGGTTTGCATCCAGCGCTTCCTGAATTTCTTGTTGTAATTCAATCGTCGACAATTGCAGCAGCTTAATCGCCTGTTGTAATTGCGGCGTCATGGTCAGCTGCTGTCCAAGCCGGAGTTGTAAAGATGGCTTCATGTACTTCTGGTCACTCCTGACGGCCAGTGAAACTGGCTTTTTGCTAACTATAGCCTGAATTGCTCTCCGAGGTATACATCTCTGACCTGCTGATTGGCTAATACTTCAGCCGGTGAACCGGAAGCAATCAGTTCTCCATGACTGACAATATAGGCAATTTCACAAACATCAAGCGTTTCCCGGACGTTGTGGTCGGTAATGAGTACGCCGATACCGCGGTCACGCAGGTGCTGGATAATTTTTTTGATATCCAGTACTGAAATGGGGTCGACCCCGGCGAAGGGTTCATCCAGCAAAATAAAGGCCGGATTAGCCGCCAGTGCTCTGGCGATTTCGACCCGGCGTCGCTCACCACCAGACAAACTCATGCCCAGGCTATTTCTAATGTGTGTGATGTTAAATTCATCCAGTAGCTCATCGGCTTGTTGCTCGCGCTCTGCTGTGGATAAGTTTTTCCGGGTTTGCAAAATCGCCATCAGGTTATCGTAGACGGTTAATTTACGGAAAATAGAGCTTTCCTGTGGCAAATAACCAATACCTTGTCTGGCTCTGGCGTGAATAGGATCAAAGGTGATGTCCTGTTCACCAAGAGTAATAGTGCCTTTGTCCGATGGCACCAGTCCGACAATCATATAAAAGGTGGTGGTTTTGCCGGCGCCATTAGGCCCGAGTAAACCCACGATCTGACCGGCATTCACTGCCAGACTGACATCTTTAACCACCTGACGGCCTTTGTAACTTTTGGCCAGATGGGAAGCGACTAGTGTTTTCAAATTATTTTTTCTCAGGTGTGAAAATAGTGCTGACGCGTTCGTTGTCTTTACCGCTGCTGGCGTTCAGGCTTTGTTTGGCTAAGTCATATTTGATCACGGAACTGCGGACCAGACTGCCGCTCTGATTAATTTCAGCTTTGCCGGTTAATGTCAGGATCCGGGTGGCAAAGTCATAGCGAATTTCGTTCGCCATTGCTTTGATTGGTTTGTCGCCTTCCAGTAACTGGGCATATTCAGCTGGCTGACCTGTAGCAATAAAGACTTCTTTGCCTTCACCGGCCGAGCGGTCAACTTCGAGTTTGTCGGCTTTGATACTCAGACTGCCCTGGGTGACTAAGACATTGCCAATATACAGCAGCTTTTTATCTTCGATACTGCCGCCAAAATTATCGGAAGTGACGCTGACCGCCTGGGCAAAATCGCTATCTTTGGCCAGGCTGCTGTAAGCCAGCATACTGAGCAGAAGGGCTAGAAAAATGTTATTTTTCATGACGGTAGACCGTTCCTTTGTGTTGTTGTAATTTGAATTTTTTGCTGGCTAAATCAATACTGACGCCACGGCCGGTGATGGCAAAACCGTCGCCGGTGATCAGAACGCCGGCATTGGTCAGTAATAACTGCTGTTCGAATAAATATTCCAGCTGCGGCGTTTCCAGTTTTTGAAATAACTCATCGGTTTTCAGATTGTCCAGGGTGACGTCCTGATCCAGCACCACTTTATCATCCGGGTATAACACGCCGTTACGACTGCTGATCTGCCATTTTGGCTGTTGCTGTTCAAAAATGGTATAGGCCGGTTGGTCGAGCTGAATTTGTCCTAGCTGTTCAAAATGCGACATCTGGCTGGCGCGGATCATACCGGACAAATTGCCTTGTTCGTCAAAACTGGTGCGGATTAAATCATAAGCGACAAAATCCGGTGCCATGTCGTTTTCAGCCTGTAGCTGCACCGGATCTTGTAGATCCAGCCAGGTATATAAAGCTGCGCAGCCGGCCAGTACCAGTAAAAACCAGAAAAATTGCCGGATCATGAACTGCTGCCCGTAAAACGGGCAAACTGCTGCTGACTGATCAGCAACAGATCACAGAGCTCGCGAACAGCACCAAAACCACCACTTAAGCTGGTGCAATAATCACTGTGCCGCCGCAGATAGGGGTGAGCGTCTTTGACTGCCACACTTAAACCACAATGTTGCATCACGGCCCAATCCGACAAATCATCACCAATGTAGGCGATCTGCGCCGGGGTCAGCTTTAATTGTTGCTGTAATTCGGTAAAGGCCGGTATTTTATCTTCCTGGCCTTGATAGACATAAGGCACCGTTAAAGAACGCATCCGCTGACTGACGATGTCAGACTGACGGCCAGTAATCACCGCGACTTCGATACCCGCCTGACGCAAGGCTTTAATGCCATAGCCATCGCGGGTATGGAAAGCTTTTAATTCTTCACCCTGATTACCCAAATAGATGCGGCCATCGGAAAATACGCCATCGACATCACAAATCAGCAACCGGATCTGACTGGCTTTTTGTAATAAGCATGCTGGGACCTGTTGGTACAATTCGCTGAATAAATCAGACATCAAATCACTCCGGCTTTCAGTAAATCGTGCATGTTCATCGCTCCAATCGGGATTTGTTGTTCAGACACCACGATCAGGCCATTAATTTTACGCTGTTCCATAATTTTTAACGCTTCTGCCGCCAACATGTCAGGTTTTGCGGTGATACAACGTCTGGTCATCACTTCGGCAATGGTGGTTTGGTGGATATCCAGTCTGGAATCAAGAATGCGGCGTAAATCACCATCAGTGAAGATACCCTGCAGCACACCGTCTTCGTCGACCACTGCGGTCATGCCAAGGCCTTTTTCGGATATTTCTAACAGAGCTTGCTTAATGGACGCTGAAGTTGGTACTTGCGGGATCTGAACACCCTGATGCATTACATCGGCCAGTCGTAATAATAACCGGCGCCCTAAGCTACCGCCCGGGTGGGATAAGGCAAAATCATCCGCAGAAAACCCACGCGCTTCCAGCAAAGCAACTGCGAGCGCATCACCCATCACCAGGGTGGCGGTGGTGCTGGCGGTCGGTGCCAGTCCTAATGGGCAAGCTTCCTGTTCGACTTTGACACATAAATGAATATCAGCCAACCGTGCCAGGGTGGACTGCGGATTGCCAGTCATTGCAATCAGTTGAATACCCTGGCGTTTGAGCACAGGGACTATCAGGATGACTTCTGCGGTTTCACCAGAGTTTGATAATGCCAGCACTATATCGTCTTTGGTAATCATGCCAAGATCACCATGACTGGCTTCACCCGGATGGACAAAAAAAGCCGGGGTACCAGTTGAAGCCAGCGTCGCGGCAATTTTGTTGCCAATATGGCCGGATTTGCCCATGCCGATGACGATGACCCTGCCTTTACAACTCAGCATTTGCTGACAAGCTTGCTCAAAGCTCGCATCAAGATATTGATTTAAACCGGTAATCGCAGCGGCTTCAATGGCAAAAACGGTTCTGGCTTTGGCACAAAAATCGGTGGTCACGCTTTTTCTCCTGCTGCCGTGGGGCAGATGACAAGGTTTTATTAAGCTGATATTCAGCTTGGTGCGACAAAATGCGAATACTTTGTCAATGCAATCACCTGCTGCAGGCAACGCAGTGGTGATGGCAGGTTGCGGCGGGTCTTAGGTTGAACACCCCGACGCCAACCCTGATGGTCAGGGATAAAACACAATCGAGGCTATTTTCCTGTTTCTGTCAGGGAATTGCAAAAAAAACCTCTGTCATTGCTGACCTTTCGATGACAGCAAATGATTATTACAATTTTTTCTACCTATAGTGACAGCTTTTGCGGGTAAAATGCACAGCACAAATAAACGTCAGTGTTGCATCCCGCCACTATCGTCATTATATTGCGCGGCGTTTTGCCGGGTCGCCGAATGAATCAGCGGTTCTGCACCAATGATGGGAATGAGTTTTAACTTATGAAGAAACAGGATGTGGCAACGCCACTGGTTGATATCCGCAATCTGACTTTCCGCCGCGGTGAACGTGTCATTTATGATGATATGAGCATGCAGTTTATGCGCGGTAAAGTGACGGCCATTATGGGGCCGAGCGGTATCGGCAAGACTACTTTGTTGCGGCTGATTGGCGGCCAGCTCAAACCTGACCAGGGCCACATCTGGTTTGATGGGCAGGATATCCCGACGCTGCCGCGTAGTGCTTTGTATCAGGCGCGGAAAAGAATGAGCATGCTGTTCCAGAGTGGGGCGCTGTTCAGTGACATGTCGGTGTTTGATAATGTCGCTTTCCCGATCCGCGAACACACCAAATTGCCGGAACAAATTATCCGGATGATGGTATTGATGAAGCTGGAAGCTGTGGGGTTGCGTGGTGCCCGTGATCTGATGCCTGCCGAATTATCCGGTGGTATGGCACGACGGGCAGCTTTGGCACGTGCTATTGCCTTGGATCCGCAGCTGATTATGTATGATGAACCTTTTGCCGGTCAGGACCCGATTTCCATGGGCGTGATAGTCCGGTTGATCCGATCGCTCAATGATGCGCTGGGATTGACCTCGATTGTGGTCTCTCACGATGTCAACGAAGTGATGAGTATTGCCGATTATGTCTATGTCGTGGCCGAACGGCGCGTGATAGGCCATGGTACACCGGAGCAATTACGGCAACATGAATCGCCACTGGTACAGCAATTCCTGCAAGGGCTGGCGGACGGACCTGTGCCTTTCCATTTTAAAGCCGCCGACTATGCGACCGAATTAATGGAGATAAACAGCTAATGCTCGATAAGTTACAACAAATTGGCGCATCGACGCTGGCAACAGTGCAGGGTTTTGGCCGCGCCACCCTGATGTTGCTGGGTGCTTTGTGGGGCAGACCGCGCTTTGTCAAAGCCTGGCCATTGTATATCAAGCAGTTTTATGTGGTTGGTGTGCAATCGCTGCTGATCATTCTGGTGTCAGGTTTATTTATCGGCATGGTGCTGGCCTTACAAGGTTATACCGTACTGTCGAAGTTCGGCGCCGAACAAATGTTAGGCCCCTTGGTGGCGCTGAGTTTGTTGCGCGAGCTTGGGCCCGTCGTGACTGCATTGTTGTTTGCCGGTCGCGCTGGCAGTGCGCTGACGGCAGAAATTGGTCTGATGAAAGCGACCGAACAATTATCCGGCATGGAAATGATGGCGGTTGATCCGCTGCGTCGTATTATCGCGCCAAGATTATGGGCCGGTATTGTTTGTATGCCGATGCTGGCGATTATTTTCACCGCAGTGGGCATCCTGGGTGGCCATTTGGTCGGGGTTGACTGGTTGGGCGTGGATGCCGGTGGTTACTGGTCGGCCATGCAGGCCAATGTCGATCTGCAGCAGGATGTTTATAATGGGGTGATTAAAAGTATTGTGTTTGCCATTGTGGTGACAGTGATTGCCTTACACAAAGGATATGACGCGGTTCCGACTTCGGAAGGGATTAGCCGGGCCACGACTCAGACTGTGGTGACAGCTTCACTGGCGGTGTTGGGTTTTGATTTTGTATTAACAGCTGTGATGTTTGGCGGATAAAAAATGACCACACGTAAATTAGAAATTTTTGTTGGCGCTTTTGTTGTAATTGCAATTGCTGCCCTGATGTTACTGGCACTGAAAGTTGCCAATACTGGTGTTACAGGGTCGGATCAGAGTTATAAACTCTATGCCAAGTTTGACAATATTGGTGGTTTGAAACCGCGTTCTCCGGTCAAAGTCGGTGGTGTGGTGGTTGGTCGCGTGGCTAGCATTCAACTGGATCCAACGCAGTTTCAACCTGTAGTAACGTTGGAAATTAGCAGTAATTACAGTAACTTCCCTGAAACTAGCTCGTTGGCGATTTTGACGTCAGGTTTATTGGGGGAGCAATATATCGGCTTACAACCAGGTTTTGTCGATGAAAATGTAGAAATTCTGGCGGATGGTGACCATATCGAAGACACCAAATCTGCCATCGTACTGGAAGAGCTGATCGGTCAGTTCTTATTTAATCGTGGGAATCAATAATGAAATCTTTGTTTAAAATGGCGGCAGCTTTGCTGCTCGGTACTGTCAGTCTGGTCAGCCAGGCACAAACCAAACCAGTACCAACTTACAGTGATCCATACAAAATGATGGAAGTGCTGGCGGATCAAACCTTTCAGCGTATTGCCAGAGAACAGACTGAAATTAAGAAAAACCCGGAGATTCTGCGCACTATTGTCACCGAGGAACTGGTGCCTTACATCGATAGCCGGTACGCCGCAGGTTATGTGATTGGTCAGAGCGTGAAGCTCAACACTGTGCCAAAAGAAGATTTTAATACCTTCGTCGCTGCGTTTCAGGATTACATGGTCGGCACTTATGCGGGTGTGTTTACCCAGTATCGTGACCAGAAAGTGATTATTGAACCAGGTCAGCCGATTGATGATAAACGCAAAATCATCACCATTAAGACCAGAGTGATAGATCCGGGTAAACCTGATATCAAAATTGAGTTTAAACTGCGCCGTGGCAAAAATGCCGAAAACTGGCTGGTCTATGACATGGTAGCAGAAGGTATTTCGTTATTGGACAGCAAACGTTCTGAGCTGAGCAGTCTGTTACGGCAACAGGGTCTGGTCAGCGTAGCGGGCTTGCTGCAAGAAAAAGCCAAAGCGCCGATTAAAGCACCAGAGAAAAAACCTAATGCTTGAGATCCACCTGACAGGTCATCAGCTGACATTCAGCGGCGAGCTGGATTGTCATACCGTCGTCGCACACTGGCCGTTTAAGTTACTGGAGAAACTGCCAGCAGTGGCCGAATTTGATTTGGCTGGTTTGCAGCATGTGGATACTGCAGGTCTGGCCTGGTTGCTGCAACAATTGGCGCAGGCGAACCAACGCGGTATCAAGGTTTCATTACTGAATATGCCGCAACAATTACAATCGCTGGCCACCGTCAGCGATGTATTACCACTTTTACCTGTTCGTTAGCTGAAATCCGCTGCAACTCAGGCTATAATCGCCGGCCTGGCATTGCAGCGGTTGCTGCTATCCTCTGTTTAGGCAGATCAAGGATGCCAGCCGCTGTTGCTGTATCGGCAAACAGTGGTTGATGTTAAGCGCTGCATCACCCCTGGATCTGTCGGGGGCAATCGCCATAGTTTTTCTCAACGGTAGGTAGCCTGATGGATTGTAAACAAATCGAACAACGTTTAATTGAGCAGTTGCAACTGGCTGAAGCCTATGTGACTGCTGATGGCAGTCATTACGCGGTGATTGCCGTAGGTGAGTGCTTTGAAGGGCTGAGCCGGGTCAAACAGCAACAAATGGTGTACGCACCTTTGATGGCTGAAATTGCCGATGGTTCTATCCATGCACTTTCGATAAAAGCTTTTACGCCAACACAATGGCGGCGTGAAAAACTTCTGAACCCTCCACCGGTATAAGCATTCATGCAACAATTTTTAGTTTCAGGTGGCGCCACCTTAACAGGCGACGTAACTATTTCCGGCGCTAAAAATGCAGCGCTGCCGATTCTGTTTGCCACTTTATTGGCCGAACAACCTTCTGTCATCAGTAATGTGCCGCAGCTGCGCGATATTGATACCACGTTCAAACTGCTGAGTATGTTTGGTGCCGAAGTGCAACGTGACGGGGATCAGGTGACGGTTGATGCCAGCCATATTCACAGCCAAATGGCACCTTATGAACTCGTGCGCACCATGCGGGCTTCTATTCTGGCATTAGGGCCGTTATTGGCCCGGTTTGGCCATGCCGAAGTGTCGTTACCAGGCGGCTGCGCCATTGGTGCGCGGCCGGTCAACCTGCATATTGATGGCCTGCGGAAAATGGGCGCGCAGATCAGTGTTGAAAACGGTTATATCAAAGCCAAAGCAGAGCGACTGAAAGGTGCGCATCTGGTGATGGATATGGTCAGTGTCACTGGCACCGAGAACCTGTTGATGGCTGCGGTATTGGCCGATGGCGTCACCATTATCGAAAATGCCGCCCGCGAACCGGAAGTGGTGGATTTAGCCAAATATCTGACCGCCATGGGCGCTCAGATTTCCGGTGCTGGCAGTGCCACTATCCGGGTTGAAGGTGTGGCAAAACTGACAGGTGCGGCGCATCGGGTGTTACCGGATCGGATTGAAACCGGTACTTTCCTGGTTGCAGCTGCAGTGACAGGGGGTGATGTCACTTGTCGTAATACCGATCCTGCGGAGCTGGAAGTTGTGTTGGAAAAGCTGCGCGAAGCCGGTGCTGATGTCACGACCGGTGATGACTGGATCCGGTTAAATATGACAGGCCGGCAGTTAAAGTCGGTGAATGTCAAAACAACACCACATCCTGGTTTTCCGACGGACATGCAAGCCCAGTTTACGGTGCTGAACGTGTTGGCTGAAGGGGTTGGTATGGTGACTGAAACGATTTTCGAAAATCGTTTTATGCATGTCCCGGAATTACAACGGATGGGTGCGCAAATTCAGTTAGAAGGCAATACCGCGGTTTGTCAGCACAGCACTCAGCTTACTGCAGCTCAGGTGATGGCGACTGATTTACGTGCTTCCGCCAGTTTAGTGATTGCAGGTTTAGTCGCCAGCGGTGATACCATCGTTGACCGGATTTACCATATCGATCGCGGCTACGAGCAGATTGAACACAAATTGCGGGCATTAGGTGCACGCATCGAGCGGATTAACGCTGCTGTTTGAGCGGTAAAAGAGTCATAGCAAAAGAGTTATCAGCCGGAGCGCAGTGATGCACTCCGGCTTTTTTATTCGGTATCCAATCTGGTACCGATGCGGGTATTGATGGTCATCCGTTCACCACGGCGTTCAATCAAGATTGGCACTGCTTGATCAGGTTCTGCTTCTGCCACGATATCCAGTGCCTGGCTGACACTGCTCAGTGCGACCCCTTTGATTTCCAACAAAATATCATCAGTCAGCAAGCCTGACATCGCGGCCGGACCAAAGCTGTCAACATCGGTGATTTTCATGCCATAAAAATTCTGACCTGTGGATACTTGCCGTTCGCCGGCAGAGTTTATCACCGGCTCACCGCTCAATCCGAGATGACCACGCACCACCCTGCCATGTTTAATCAGTTTTTCCATCACGGTATGAGCCAACCGGTAAGGTACGGCAAAAAAGATGCCCTGTACTTCCAGATTGCGCTGGCGCTGAAAAGCCGCAGTGTTAATCCCGACCAGAATGCCATTGCTGTTAACCAAAGCGCCGCCGGAATTACCAGCATTAATCGCGGCATCCATCTGCATAAAGTCGGTATAGTTGTTGGTGCTTAACCCAGCCCGGCCCGTTGCGCTGATGATGCCTTGAGTGATGGACTGACCTAAATTCAGTGGATTTCCGATCGCCAGCACCAAATCGCCAACTTGCGGCTCAATTTCGGCCTGCTGCGGGATCACCGGTAAATTTTCAGCGGCCACATAAAGCACAGCCAAGTCTGTCATCCGATCTTGTCCTATCAGCATGGCTTCCAACTGGCGGCCATCCTGCAGTGCCACCACAATTTGATCAGCGCCATTCACGACATGATAGTTGGTTAAAATATAACCATCAGCCCGCATGATGACGCCTGATCCCAAGGATTCATTCCGGATAATGCGACGCTGATATGAACGCGGATCTTGCTGGGTGGTGACGGTATAGACATTGACCACTGCCGGTGCTGCTGCGCGCACGGCTTTGGCATAGGAAATTGCGGCTGGCATATTATCCTGCGTTCTGAATAAATCGCGCAGATTCAACTGACTGTTTTGCTGAAAGAATAACAGCCATACCAATGCCGCTGCCAGGCCGTAGGCAATGCTTTTAAGCAAAAAGATGAGATGTGTAGCCAATTTGGAAAATTCAATGCAAGCCAAAGTTCAGGCAGCATAGCATTTAAACAGCTGAAGATGTAGCGTAAATCAGTCCGTGTCTGGTGAAACTGCAACCAACAAAAAAGCCCCGCAACCAATTAGTTGCGGGGCTTGGATTGATTGGTCAGCCTGTTAGCGGATTAACACATAATAGACATTATTTTCACGCTGTACCTGCAGCGCAACTACGCCCTGCGCTTTACTAAGAATTTCCTGCAGTTCACTAATAGTGTTCACTTTAGTACGACCGATGCCAATAATCACATCGTTCTTTTGCAGACCTAACTGCGCTGCCGGAGAGCGATCGGCCACTGCGGTCAGTACCACTCCTGGGGTGCCATCTTCGGTTTTCCCATTAGTGAACTCGGCACCGGCCAGCATCTGATGCATATCCGCGGCGGCTGCATCGACCTGTTCGCCTTCAGTGAGCTTGACCTCAAGTTCAAGTTTTTTATCTTCGCGCAAAATGCCGAGTTTGACGGATTTACCCACCCCAAGCGTGCCCACTTTAGCCCGTAGTTCCGACATCGACTGAATAGCTTTACCATTTAAGCTGACGATCATATCGCCAGAGCGGATGCCGGCTTTATCAGCTCCACTCTTTGGCGTAACCTGACCGACAAACACGCCTTTATTCGATTTAACGCCCATGGCTTTTGCCACTTCCTGCGTCATATCGTTGCCACTAATGCCCAGTACACCACGTTTGACCTTACCAAATTCGGCCAACTGCCCGACCAGGTTTTTCATCATGGTGGATGGAATGGCAAAACCTATCCCCACGTTACCGCCGGCGGGGCCAATGATGGCGGTGTTAATACCAATCAGTTCACCGCGTAGATTCACCAGGGCGCCACCTGAGTTCCCTGAGTTAATTGCGGCATCGGTTTGAATAAAATCTTCATATTTTTCAATGTTCAGACCACCGCGGCCCAGCGCGCTGACAATCCCTGAGGTGACGGTTTGACCCAGGCCAAAGGGGTTACCAATCGCAATGGTAAAGTCGCCAACCCGCAGGGCATCAGAATCGGCGATTTTGATTTCGGTTAAGTCGTCGGCCTGAATTTGCAGCAAAGCAATATCACTGTCCGGATCTTCGCCGATTTTTTTCGCATCAAAACTGCGGCCATCGGTCAGCGTGACCCGAATTTCGTCTGCCTGATTAATCACGTGGGCGTTGGTCACGACATAACCTTTTTTCGCATCAATAATGACCCCCGAACCTAAACCCCGGAACGGCTGGGCCTGACGTAATTCACCCTGACCAAAAAATTGTTGAAAGGCATCCGGCAGGCGCTGCCGGACTTCCCTGTTGCCGGCGACATTGATATTCACCACCGCAGGGGTCACTTTTTCCAGCATAGGTGCCAGACTCGGCATTTCTTGGCCAGCTTCTGCACCGAAGAATGGGATTTTGGCACTGGCTGGGAGGGTGTGACTGAATAAGAAGGCGGCCAGAACACTGGCGGTCAACACAGATAACTTCATTTTCATTACAGCATAGTCTCCATAGGAACGATGGCTATAGAGACTATGATAATGCAAAAAAGTTTCAGTTGCCGACAGATTTTTCTGTTGGAAAGGTTTTCATCAGGCCGCTGGAATGGCCTGCATAATCAAGCGGTTGCTCAGAAGCTGGTTCAACTTTTTTCCGCCGTTTTTCGTCAATTTTGTCAATCGACATCCTTAATTGTTCGGCGGTATCGGCAGATAAATAGCTAAAACCCTGCTCTTCGCTGAAGGTAGGCCGTTCGATCAGCTGCATCTTGGTTCTGGCCATATGGCGGGCAATTTTTTCGTAATTGTCCTGCAACTGAGTCATCAGTTGATGGGTGGTTTCCAGGTGGCTGGAAACGTCAGAACGATATTTTTGTAACTGCTGACGACTTTCATCCAGTTCAACCTGTAATTTATGCTGGTTAAATTGGCGCAGGCTATAAAAACGGGCGGCGGCGGCACCAATCACAATGCCACCAATCAACCACAGAATGGCGATAGATAAACTCATAACAACTCCTGAAACTGCTGTAAATCCTTTGCTAGTGTAACCTAACTTCTTAAACAGAGTGGTAAGCCGTGTTACTATACCAGCTAATTATCACTCCAGCATGCCAGATCAGATTTCCAGCCATGACGACTCCGCTGCAAAAATACCAGCTCGATCTTCAACGTCCAGATTTTCAGTTTGATGCCGCTCAGCAAAATGCTGTACAGCATCTGCAAAGATTGTATGACGATTTTTGTCAGCAAAGGCCGCAGCAGCAAAGCTGGTGGCAGAAATTGCGTGGCAAAAAATCAGCCCAGGCACCGCTGCAGGGCTTGTATTTCTGGGGCGGGGTTGGCCGCGGTAAAACTTATCTGGTGGATACATTTTTTGAGTGTTTGCCAACTGAACGTAAGTTGCGGGTGCATTTTCACCGTTTTATGCACAAAGTCCATACCGAGCTGACAGCCTTGTCTGGTCAGAGCGACCCGCTGGAGCTGGTGGCGGACCATTTTAAACAACAAACCGATATCATTTGTTTTGATGAGTTTTTTGTCTCTGATATCACGGATGCCATGATCCTTGGTACCCTGATGCAGGCGTTGTTTGCCCGTGGCATCACGCTGGTCGCGACCTCCAACATTGAACCTGATGGTTTATATAAAAATGGCTTGCAGCGGGCGCGCTTTTTACCGGCCATCGCGCTGATTAAACAGCATACTCAGATTGTGAATGTCGACAGTGGTATCGATTACCGCTTGCGTACTTTAACCCAGGCAGAAATTTATCATGCCCCGCTGGACGCTGCTGCCAGCAGTAATTTACTCAGTTATTTCCAGGCGTTATCACAGGAACCGCGCCATGCCGGCGCTGTGATTGAAATCGCCCACCGGCCGCTGACCACCTGTTATGAAGCTGAAGGCATCGTTTGGTTTGAATTTGCTGAATTGTGTGAATCTGCCCGCAGTCAATATGACTATATGGAACTGAGCAAAATTTATCACACTGTGCTGCTAGCCAATGTGCAGCAAATGGGGCAGGGCACTGATGATGTCGCGCGGCGTTTTATCGCGCTGGTGGATGAATTTTATGAACGTAAAGTAAAGCTGATTATCTCTGCCGCAGTGCCGATGGAGCAGCTTTATACCGAAGGTCTTTTGTCATTTGAGTTTAAGCGTTGTCTGAGCCGGTTGCAGGAGATGCAATCACAGGATTATCTGGCGCTGGCCCATTTGCCCTGAACGCGGACTGGCCGCTTAATTGGTGATTTTTTTTGCAAAACTGCTGTTTTTTAGCAGTGCTTGCTATATAATCCGCGGCCGGCCCACGTTACAGCCTGAATCTGCCGTAGCCTGGCAGTTTGATGTACTCGAAGGGGTACGATAAACGACATAATCTTTGCCCGAAGATTATGTGAGGTGTAACTGATAATTTTTTTGGATAGTTTGATGAAAACTTTTACTGCTAAACCAGAAAGCGTAACACGTGACTGGTTCGTTGTTGACGCCGCAGGTAAAACCCTGGGTCGTATCGCAACTGAAATCGCTCTTCGTTTACGCGGAAAGCACAAACCAGAATACACGCCACACGTTGACACCGGCGACTACATCATCGTAGTTAACGCTGACAAAGTGACTGTAACTGGTAACAAAGCGAAAAACAAAAAGTACTACTCTCACTCTGGTTTCCCAGGTGGCATCAAAGAAATCACTTTCGAGAAGCTGCTGGAAAAGAAACCTGAGATGGTACTGGAGACTGCGATCAAAGGCATGCTGCCAAAAGGTCCACTGGGTCGCGCTATGTTCCGTAAGTTGAAAGTGTATGCAGGCGCCGAGCATCAGCACGCTGCCCAGCAACCACAAGTTTTAGACATCTAAGCGGAGCATATCGATATGGCACAGAATCAATATTACGGTACTGGTCGTCGTAAGACCTCTACAGCACGTGTATTCCTGAAAGCGGGCGCTGGTAACATTGTTATCAACCAACGTTCTATCACTGAATACTTCGGTCGTGAAACTGCTCGTATGGTTGTAATGCAACCATTAGAGTTAGTTGAAATGGTTGGCAAGTTTGACATGTACATCACTGTTAAAGGTGGTGGTATCTCTGGTCAAGCCGGTGCTATCCGTCACGGTATCACCCGTGCACTGATGGAGTTCGACGAAACTCTGCGTCCAGCCCTGCGTAAAGCCGGTTTCGTTACCCGTGATGCGCGTAAAGTTGAACGTAAGAAAGTCGGTCTGCATAAAGCCCGTAAACGTCCACAGTACTCAAAACGTTAATTCGTTTTTACTGTTCAAAACCCGGCCT
>Ga0114982_1000237_pt1 | contig 29959 bp, 37 predicted proteins | sample Shrwel_input2_FT_FD_87183 | JGI IMG/M metagenome (GOLD analysis project Ga0114982, IMG submission 87183) | Subsurface microbial communities from deep shales in Ohio, USA - Utica-3 well 1 S input2 FT | ecosystem: Environmental > Aquatic > Deep subsurface > Shale gas/oil reservoir > Produced... | reverse complement strand
TGTGATAAATCAATATTAACAGTTGATGCATCATTTAGAGTTAAATCTAAATCAATGTTTGTTGTACCACCCGTGTCAGCTGATGTTGTACCGCCAGTCACATAAGTATTAGCACCGCTTATAATAGAGCTAATGTCAATTGAAACATTTGGAGCGCCATTGTTAAGTTGTAATTCAATTGTTGTACCACTTACAGTACCACCAGTTGTATAAGTATCAGAAGAGGTTGAGCCTACTTGTGTCCATAGTGTTGTTGCACTAGCAAAAGCTGGCGTTGTACCAATATCAGTACAATAATATATACCATTAGTTGTTGCGCCAGTATCACTAGTTACAGCTACAACCATACCCAAATAAGGATAAGGGATTGTAGCACCGTCAGTTAATGCCGCATACGTTGCTACGGTTAAACGTGCATCTAAAGGTGCTGCGATTAAAGCTTCAAAGTTACTCGAAAAGTTAAATACACCTGGGGTTCTTAATGTTGCCATGATTTTTTAATTGTTTTGGTTTTTTTTATTAGTTTATGTTAAAATTTTAATCTTATTTTTACGAATCCTCGTAAAGTGCTGTTATATTGAAATTGTGTATAATTAATACCACCTATTGTAGTAGATGATGTTGTAAATGTTGATGAGAAATCTGGGTTAGCAAATTGGTTGCTAGATGTGTCGTATAATTCAACTTTAATTAACGGTCTAGCCGCTAACCAAGTTGATGGTATCCAGAATTTTTGTCTATCAGTTAAATTTGGTTCACTAGCTAATATTAACTCAATATTATTACCAGTTATCATTGAAACTAACGGTTGTTTTGTTTGTGAAGTAATACCTTCACCACCAGTATAACCACCACTTAATGTAGGGAAAGATGTAAATGTTCCTGTAAACGTTGTTCCATATATAGGGTAAACACCTTCAATTGTAAAAGAAGCTTCTAATGATCCAGAAGCTAATGGGGTTGAATAGTTATTACCGTAGTTATCAAGGGGTTGATTTACGCTAGCACTGTATGTTACTTTAGATAACCAATTTTGATACCCTTTTAATACTGTGTAACTAGATTCGCTATAACTATCTGTTAATGATGTTGATGTACTAGTCGCTTTTTTGTTTGTATAACTAACTGTACCGCCAGTATAATAGTAATATTCGTATTTACTTGGTAAACCAGATCTGTGATTTTGAAAAGCGTCACCGTTCCATGGTTCTGTAATAGAACCCCTATTAAATGTAGAAATACCATCAACTGTAATTATAGTGGTAATCTCATATAAAGTACTATTTGTTTTGTTGAATGTTTCAGTAGGTGCTGTTAAATCTGGTGTAACAGTTGGGAATAGTATTAGGTCAAACATTTTAGAAAATGTGTTACCGTCAAGCTCGCTAGCCAAAGTTCCAGCGTCCAAACCACCTATTTTTTCTGGCATAGGGGTTATTAAAGGAACTTCAGGGTTATATACACCGCCACCTGCGGCTACTATAGGAGATAAATCAATTGTTACATCTGAACCATCAGAAGATTCTAGTATTAATTCAAACGCTTCATTTAAAGTTCCACCAGTTAATACCGCACTATCGATATTTAAAGGTATTGTAATTTCAGTAGCATCACTTTGTACTAAAATTAAATTAGTACCATCGTAACTACCGCTAACAATACTTAAACCATCACCCCCACCACCAATTTTAGTCCATATTCTAACGGTTGTTAAACCATTTAAATAAGTTTCGGTAAAATTATCACTGTTTTGTGTATAAACGTAATCAGTATGATTATTATCACAACGATATAGGGATGTTGTACCACTTACCGCATGTACAACATATTGACCTCTTGTATAGTTTTTCTTTTCCCATGTGATTATATTCAAATATATAAAATTTGAATCTAATTCATCATGTGTTAGTGGTCTAGGTAGGTTATTTCTAAGTATTAAAGCCATTTATCGCTTAGTTGATTCAATTATGTTTATTTTCCTTAAACATAAATAGTCTACTAAGTGATAAATGGCTTTTAATTTATTTAATATTTTACTTTTTCTTTCTTTCTAAAATAGAATCGATCATACCATACTCTTTGGCTTCAACTGACTTCATCCAATAATCCCTTTCTGAGTCAGCATAAACCTTATCATAAGTTTGTCCACTGTGTTTGGCTATAATCTCATAAAGCTCAGTTTTTAATTTACCGATCTCTCTAGCAGTGATTTCAATATCAGTTGCTTGTCCTTCAGCACCACCTAAAGGTTGGTGAATCATGATCCTTGAGTGAGGTAACGCAAAGCGTTTATTTTTGGCACCAGCGCAAAGTAATACAGCCGCCATTGATGCTGCTAAACCAGTACAAATCGTTGAAATTTCTGGTTTAATATATTGCATAGTGTCGTAAATACCTAAACCTGCATAAACAGATCCACCAGGTGAGTTAATATAAATTTGGATTGGAGCTTCTTTATCAATAGACTCAAGATACAATAATTGAGCTTGGATTATATTTGACACTTTGTCATCAATACCAGTACCCAAAAATATAACCCTTTCCATCATTAAACGTGAAAACACGTCAATTTGAGTCACATTTAATTCACGTTCCTCCATAATATAGGGTGTGATTGAGCTAGTGTAATTATGTAGGGTTAAACTAGAGATCCCTTTTTGCTTAGTAGCGTACTTGTTAAAATCGTTTCCTATATTCATTTTCATTTATTTTTTACAAAGTTAATTAATTTATCTGATATAATCAACCCATAGAGATGGATTTATTTGAAGTTTTTCTTTACAAATATTTTCAAAGTATTGTTTTGAGTATAACTGTTTGATTTCCAAAGTATCTAATATACCATTTTTATTAAAATTTAATGCGTTTATTAACTTACCGTATTTATCACCAGTTACATTAAGGTTGCTATTATTTCTACTAAAGGATTGGTGATAGTTTTTATTAAACATTATCGCATATTTTATTGGATCGCTATCATCAATAAATTGCATTGGTATAAGAGTGCTTTGATTTGTGTTATCAAACAATCTATCATAGTTTTGTTTTTCTGTTAGACCATGTCTTTCAGAAAATAACTTTGAACGTTCTTGTATCCGTTTATTATAATTAAACGATATTTTAACTTTTTTTGGTATATATCTATTAACTCTTTTAACAAATTTATCATTAACCGAAAATGTCCCAGTTACGTTTCTAGCAATACAAAGTGCGTCAAATATTTTATCAAAAATATTATCTTTATTCTCTTTAATTTCATTTAAAGATGAAATTTTTAATTTAACCCCAAATTGATAGGATGTATATAATTCATTAATAGTGTAAATCATATGATCCTTATTGGCTAACACATCATCCAATTTAAAATTATATAACTTTAAAACTTCAAAAAAGTAAGTTGGTATGTGAATTTGGTTTTCTGATCCAACATTGGTAAAAACATCCTTTAAATTAGCACTAGGTAATTCATTTATCGTTATATTATAATAATCTAAAAGTTTTAATATTAATGGGTTAATCGTATCAAATTCGTACCTACGATCTGTGATAAACCCAGATTGTTTTACTTTATCAACATTATATTTATTAATTAACACAAACTGGTTGTTTCTTACTAAAATTGGTAATAATGAATTTATTAGGTCTTTATTATTTATCTTATAATGGTCTGTAATGTAATGTTCTATATTACCACCTCTATAATTTTTTTTATTTTTTTGAAATAAACTTTCAAATGGGTACAATAAGTAATAGCTGTGAATATTTATTTGGTTTTTAAATATATAATTTAAGAATGGAAATATAATTAACGAATGTTTATGCTCTTTATCTTTTGGATCCTCACTAAAAAATACACCAATAATACTTGTATAAGTTAACATATTTGCACTATAACCTAACAATTGATAAAACATACTAATAGCATCATTTGTTTCTTTTTTAGAATCACCATCCGAAAGTAAACTTGCTATTCTGTTTTTAACATTTTGATTTGATACGTTTTTACGGATGAAAACAACATCTTTCTTTCTATTTCTTTTTTTGTTATACATAGAAAAATCTCCAGTGGTCTTGTTAATTGTTAACGAATAAGACTCTCTTCTGATGATCTTAAACTTTCTTTGTTTTAATTTTTTAACCAAAACAAACTCCTTTGAGTAAATATATTTTTTTAATGATATGGTATTTTTTTCTAAACTCTCAGACACAACTATTGTTTCTCTAAAAACATTAACTTGTTCATTATTTGACATGGCTTTTTTAAACTCATCCTGAGTTACTGGTACCCTTTGAGAAACATTTGTTGGTTTAGGGATTGGTGTTGATTCACCATCATCAAACCAAGGTAAATCAATACCCATTACAAATACATTCCTATCTTGTGATAGTACCTCGTTTACAAATTTATAGTGAATTGTATCCTCCATGTGTTTTTATTTTTAGCAAAGATAAGAATAAATTATTTAATACACAAAAAAAGGCTGAAAATTTCAGCCTTTTAATTAGATAGAGTATTATCGGAATTGTTTGAATGTTAAAGTCATTCGTACTGGCAATCTTAAAATCATGTTCGCCACAGATGAAGTTTGCTTCGCTAACTTTTTCAAGTTACTAGGCTTTTCGGATAGTTGTATATTTTTTTAACTTTGCTGCAATTATTCCCAATACTCTAATATTTTATACCCTAATAAGTTGGTAACGTTCGTTATTTACGGTTTTATTCATGATACCAATTGGTGACATATCTTCACCTGTCAACAATGATTTTAAGATTGCTGGTGAAAAACCACTAACCAATGCTGTACCGTTATCCCCAACTTGAACTGGGAAGTTTCCAGCATTTCTGCTTTGGATATTCCAGAACACTAGTTTTGGCATTGTGTAACCAGCTGTTTCGTATTTTTCACGAATCATATCTAGCGCTCTATGATGTCTATTAGTCGCTGAATTAAACTCCATGTCTGACATAATCAAAATTGTTGTTGACATTTCTGATTCTGGTAAGTTAAATTTGGTTGCTTGGTTAAGAACCAAAGTAAATACAGCTTCAAGGTTAGTACTCATACCCCAATCAGCTCTTTTCAATTGAAGGTAACGGTCGTTTAATTTACCATTAAGGTATTGTAATTGAGGTGTTTCAGAGAACGTAACAAACGCATCCTTAAATTTACCTTCGTTTCTTTCTGAAATGTATAACCCCAAAGAGATACAAACATCCATACAAGTAACAGTTCCGTTTGTACCCACTGGTGAACTCATTGAACCTGAAACGTCACATACTGGTAATACTCTTTCGTTGCTACCTTCCATGTAGTTAGGTAATGAATCCCATTGCTTTACAGCCATAGTTTGATCACCTTTTTGTAAGGTCTTTAATACATCGTATGGAAATACAGCTGAAGCGTTAACTTTAGTGTCACCATTTTTGTATGCGTCAAAACGAGTAGCATCGTGTTTACCAAACGCTTTACTATAACGAGCCATAGCAACAGAAGGTACGTGTTCGTAAGTAATACCACCCCATTCTTTAGCACACATAGCTGTTTCAACAACATTAGTTTTCTCAACTAACATTTTACGATACTCTTTTGGAGATAATTTCATGTAACGTTCTAAAGCAATAGCTTCTTTACCTTTACGAGGCATCCACTTAGCGCATAACCGTTATTCTCATTAAGAGCACTTACGATTAAGTTTTTAGCTTGCGTATCTAATTTAGTGCCAAATAAAACTAATAAATCATCCCAACGACCATATTCGGAAACGTATGATAAATTTTTAGCTAACGACTCAGTATGATTTTCAACCAAATATAACATTAAATCTCTAAAGATCTGACGCTCACCAGCACCACCACGAACATCACGAGCCCAGAACATAGTTCTAAGAGCTACTAACGGATTTTCGTTAAATGCTTTTGAGAAATTAGATACTAATCTTTTTTTATCTTGCCCACGCATAGCTCCTATCGTGAAGAATAAATCCACACAAGCATTAAGTGATGAACTATTAGTCACCATACCGTTTTCAGTTTGGTTATCCCCTGTTCTAAGTGCGTCTACTAATGAATTTGCCATTGTCTTATTTTTAATTACCGTACAAAGATAAGCATAAATTTCTAAAAACCAAATTTTTTACTACTTTTTTTTATTTTTTTTATTTTTAAGTAGTGAAATACTATCTGGTGGTTCAGATAATGAGTATAAAAACTCCCCATCTTTATTCAAACCACTCATTTGTAACATACCATCATTAATCAAATCATCAAATGTTTCGGCAATAGATATTTTTCTGGTTACCATAAGAGCTTCATCAAATTGTTCAAACTCAAGTGTTGGATCACCTAAGTTAGCCACATTTAAAGTTGCTATTTTTAAAATTTCGGTATATAGTATATCTATATCTAAAAAAGGGTCTTCCTCGTTGAAAAGACCCTCTTTATCTAGTTCCTCTATAAATTTTTTTGTGTAAATTAATGCATCAATATTATCCATAAGACAATAGTAATAAGAAAACATTAAAAAACCAAATCTTTCTTATCATAAGAATCTATTATTTCTGATATTTTCTTATTAGCCCATGTTGGTAATTTATCGTAATTTTTTCTAAATAGCTTAAAATCTGACGAATCTATGTTAAACTCCTCTGTTGGGGTATCTTCATAGGTTGTCTTTCGTACCGTATCGAAATACAGACTACCTAGTTCGCAGGCGTATTGTCGCTCACTATTTGGAATGAAATCTACAGATAAATAAATATGGGACTTATCTGGTGATATGTAATATATTTTTAATTTCTTGTTTTCATAGTCGTATACTGTGAATTTATAAATAAATAACGTGTTAAGGTATTTAACCTTTTTATCAAAATTTCTCATCTTTTTATCTTTTTGTAACTATTTATAATAGAACATTGCGAGGGATAAAAAGCTTTTAAATAAATATCGTAAAAATATGGAAAAGAAAAAAATTAAAGTAACACAGAGACAAATTGAGCTTCTAGCTGAAAATGAAATGAATAGGTTAAAAAAAGAAGACATTGAAGGTATGATGGGAGATCCAGAGGATAGACGTGTTGAGTATCCAACTCCAGGTGAGATCGAAGCCATTAAAACTGGTGAAGAAATGCCAACTGGTGATGATGACACAATTGACCCAAAAGATATGAAATCTCCACCACATGAATTATTAAGTTATTTGGATAAAATCGAAGAAGCTAAATCAATTTTAAGTAAGGTTGCTGCTAAAGAAGATAACGAAAATATCAAAAATAGAATATACGCACACTACGAAAAAGCTCAAAAATTAGCTTTTGAACTAATTAAAGAGTTCGGTATCGTTCACTAATCATTTATTCACACATAAAAATTATTATTAAAGGCGGTTATACCGCCTTTATTTTTTTACACATTTTACTACTTTTAAGTTATGTATAAAATCATATTATATAATAACGGTAAGAGAGTTAAGACCATCAGGTCATACCAACTCTATACAAATGCCATTAAAAAATATAGAGATTTACTTAAAGAGAATAAAACTTATTTCCCTAAGGAATACTTATGGAATGGTACCAAAACAGATTATGAATTAGTTTTAACCGCACCACCAAAAAATAAAGCTATGGAATTTTTTAGAAATGAAATAGGCGCTGTTGTTAAAATTAAAACTAAAGGTGATTTTGTTATAAAACAAATAAACCAATATACCATTGAAGATAGGTTTAAAAATAGGATTGATGGTGAAATGTATGATTTTAAATTGTTGATAAAAAAACTATTAAGTAATCAAAATTTAACATATACAATAATGGCAATCAATAATAAGTTAGTTATTGAACGTTTTGAAAATGAGGATGTTGATGTGTTTGTGTTAAAGAATTGTGATATAGCTTATTCTTTATCTGAGGCTATAAGGGTTTTTAATAACGCAAATGGGTTGACTAACTTTATATACTTCCAGGAACCGACATTGGATACTAAAATGAGGGTTTATAACGATCTAGAACTGAAGTACGGTATTAGTAAAGATTACATGCAAAAGGTAACAACCCGTTAACGTATTTTAAGTAAAAATTTAACGTTATAGATTATAACATCAAACTTATCTTTTGATTTATACCCTTGTAAAGTATTATTTTGTATTTTAAACACCTCCTGTTGTAAGTTTTGGTGCTTTGATTCATTAAGATAAATGGTGACATCTGTTGTTACAGTATCACCAATTGTTTGAGTAATAATCTTAGCTAATTTATATAATTCTTCAAGTTTCATATATACCTAAAAATCTTGCTAATCTTTGTTTTTAATTTTTGTAAAAATGATGGTTCTGGTTTAATATAAGTATTATAATCATTAATTTTATCACCCAAACCAGATTTAATAACTTTAGCGAATTTTTCTTTCTCAGTCTCAATTTCAATTTGATCCTTCCAAACTTCTTTTTCGTAAACTTTAATAGCTTTTTCTATGTTTTTATTTTCCATTACTTATAAATATAAATAGTAAAATCTTCATTATCGTGATAATTTGTCACCAATACGGTGTTAGATGAGCCATATACCTCACAAATTTCATTATAAAATTCTTGTGGGTTAAATGTATTAAATTCACAATCATCACCGTCATTAAAAGAGTTACTTAGAAAATTAAAAGCAACTCCTTTGTTGGCTAAATTATAAGCCCCTTCAATAGCGTCAAATATCTCGTTTTTAGGCATTTTAACGGTAAACATACCCGAACCTATGATATAATCAAAAGACTCGCTTAAATCGAATATTTCACCCGTTTTAAAGCGATTGTCTGGGTTCCTTTGTATAGCGTAAAATATATAGTGTGGATTGATGTCAACCCCAGTATATTTTGTTGTTGGGTGATTAATGCTGTTAAGGTAATTAACAAAATGACCTAGACCACAACCAAGATCCAATATACTATCATTTTCGGTAATACCTACGTTGTATAGAACTTCAAATCTATTTGTTTGCGCTTCAGTTGAATCCCAAGCAACAGCCTCTGGTTTATTTAAATCAGTGTATAATAAAAATGGGGTGTAAAATTGGATAATCTCCTCTTTATAGTTCGTCCTTGACATGTCTTTCTAGGTTTAATTGAATTAAGTATAATAACCAAATAATCCCAGATATAAATGATGCGTCAAATATGGTATATACAATTAGTTGTAATGTATTTGAATGGGAGCCTGAAAAAAGGTCATAAGATGGCGAAAATTTAAATCCCAACGTAAAAAATAAACCAACCCAAAAACCAGTACACATCATGCAGTTTAATAACTTATAAACAAAATTAACACGATCTTTAAAGAACTCTCTAACTGGTTCCATTATTTTACTCTGCACAACTAATAAAGTTATACCGTAACAACCCATAATAAAATATAGTAACATCATTTTATTTTTTCTTTTTATCTAAATTTACTGGTACAATATTACCATCACCCATTGTTGCTAAATCCTCTTCGTTATCCTCGTCACTATCACGCATATCAACTTCTGGCGTTACTTCTGAGGTTACTTCTGAGGTTAACTCCTCTTCATTCTCAGGATCAATTTGTGTTGGTTCCGTCAAAACAAATGGTGTGTCAAAGTGTATTTCTTTTAACTCTTCATAACTTAATGATGTGAATAATTTCTTAAGCTCACTCATTTTTTGAGAAAATAGTTTTTGTTTTTTCTCAATGTCTAAATTATGTTCAATAATATCAGATAGACATTTAAATAACTGTTCAAAACTCATTGTTTCACTAAAGATGATATGATAAGCTCTATTACCATTTTCATCATCTTTCTGTTTCTTAATGCTATATTGGTCTGTTGTTTTTAACAATTCCCAATCATTGTTGAGCCAAAAATCTATAATCTTTGTCGTTTTATTAACCCTAAAACCAATTATATTCTCTGGGTATTTTTCAAATAATTTATCTATTTTCATAGTCCGATTCCTTTAAATATTGTTGTTAATATGATAGCAACAGAAAGTGCCAAGTAAGTAAGATTTTTAGGGTTAATTTCAAAACTCTGCGGTTCTGGTTTATTTAAATGTCTAACAAATAAAAATAATTGTCTAATAATGATAAGACATGACATGAAAAATGCTACAAATAAGGCTTTATCTATTAATGATGTTAATATTTCCATAATTTTCTTACAAAGATAGTAAAAGAAATGGAAATTATCAAGCTGGTTTTGTGAAATATTTGTTTAAAATTTTATAAATCTCTATAAAGATATCGTATTCTGATTTTGTTTTAATTTTGGTTAGTGATAATATGTTAGCCCAGAAATCAATTATCTTATTAAACAACAACCTACTTTTATCCTGGTTGCTATAAAATATTTCAGTAAAATAACTTAAAAAATAGTAATAGTGTTCTCCGTTAACTATAAATTTTATATTCTCTTTACCAAAATATTCTATGTTTTTATTCCAACACCAATTAAAATGAGATTTCCTATCATCGTCATCAATGATAACATCATCCCCAAGATACGTATCGTGAATTAGATACCCTAATGAAATAATAAAATCACAGTACAACTCAACCCTCTCTGGTATAACATTATTAATGTTATTCAAATACGTTAATTGTTCAGTACTCAATGGTTTTGAAAAGTACTCTATGAATCTACCTATGGGTTCTCTATTCATTTATAAATCGTTTATAATAAATAAGGACTCTATTAGAGCCCTTATAAATTTAAATATAATATTTTTTTTAAAAAATTAAATGAACTTTTTGTTTGAAATTTGTTTATAAAGAATCTCAGTTTCATTAAGAGCTTTTGTTAATTTGTTCTCTTCAACAATTTTCTTTTCATAACCAAACATAGCTTTCATTCTTTCAATGTCTTTACTAGCTTCTTCATTAAATACTGTTGTTTTAACATAACCTTGATTCTTTTCAACAGTTGTTCTATCATGACTAGATGTGTAATCGTTAGCATTAATAGCCGAATCTTTAGATCTTTCTTTAGCGGCATCTTTTAATTTTTTACCCGCATCACTTTTAACAACGTTAGCATGATCTTCTGGTGCATTACCATCAGCTTGATCTAAAATCCTATCTTTTTGCTCTTTATCTAATTCTGTTTTATAATCTAAATCTAAATTATTTCTCCAACCATGTGATTTAGCATCAACATCTTTTTCAAAGTCATTTGGACTGTGTTTTTGATTTTTTAAATTATCAACTTTTTGTTCAACAGAATCTTGAGATTTTTCCGCATCAATAGTCGCTTCTTTATTTTCTTTGTTTGATTCTGTTTTATTTGTTGATGTTGTGTTTTTACCAACAACTGGTTTAAAGGTTGGTAAATTACCTTCTTCTAAACGCTCATCTTCATCATCATATAAACCTAACTCATCAGCTGTAACTATAGCATCAATTTTTGAAACTTTTTCTGGTGAAAATTTAGTACCAACTTCATCATCATCATTTGTTGTATCTAATTCCTTATTAGCGTTTCTATCTTCAATACCCATTTCAATTGAATCTATTTTACTTTTAGTTGTGTAGATACTATTTTTCATATCAAAAATGTCAGATAAAACATCTTCCATAACATCTAAAGTTTCAAAACCAATTGAATCACCAAATTTAGCAAAATAACCACGTTTTCTTGGTTCAACTAAACCACTAAACACATCAGGATATCCAGCACCTAATTTTGTTAATCTGCTATAATATTCAATGCTACTTTCATCTTCTTTTTTAGTTAAAAAATCCATGAAACCTTCGTTGCTATATTCAATACCTTGTAATTCAGTATTATAATACTGATTCATTGTAGACGCATCTAATTTAGCAACCATTGGAATAAATTTACTAACATATTTGCTATATTTTGAAATCTTATCATCTAACACTTTTTTCATCTTTAAAAGATATGTTGGACTTTCTTGATCATCATCTTCATCTTCATCTTCTGATTCAGTAACTGGCATATCAATAGCCACAATTTCTGGTTGGTTGCCATCCGAACTAAATGGTGTTGTAACTTCACCAGTACCTTCTTCAGCTTCACCTGTTAAGAAATCAAATACTTGATCAATACTTTCTTTAGCTGTAGCCATGTGATCAGCAGCCCAATCGTGACCATTTTCTAAGATAGACTCGATTTTAGATGGATCCATAGCCATCATTTCTTCAACATGGTGTTTGATTAATTCTAAATTACTAAAGAACATATATCTACTACCACCTTCTTCAGCGTTCTCAACAACCTCATCTTTACGCATCATTTCAAAATCAGCTCCGCTAATTTTACCATCATGGTTTTTATCAAGTTCTTTTTGACCACCAATTAATTTTTCACTTAAATATGATTGCATATTTGAACCACATTCGCTTTCATTAGTGGCGCATGCTTTATACATTTCACACATGATATCATCATCTTCCATCATAGTTGAGCATTGATTTTCATATGTACCACCTTCGTTTAATTCTTCAGATAAAAATCCTTCTTGTACTAACACTTCATAAAGACAATCGGATTTCTCCGTCATCATTTTGTGCATAGCTGATCTCATTTCTGAAACCGATAAATTACTTAAATTATTCATTTCGTTTATATTTTGTTTTTTATTTTTTAATTCTATTGATTCATCTAATTGAATCATTTCACGTAAATATCTTTCTCTAATAATTTTAGCGATAGCTTCAGGTGTTTTTTTAGTTTCATTAGCAACATGTGAACAATACTCATAACAGTTTGGACACATACCTTCTTTAGTTTCACCAATTAATTTGATTGGTTTATCTATGGCACCTTGTGAACAATATGGGAACGCTAAACATTTAGGTTCAATTGTCACCAATTTACCACCATTCCAGCTTGGTTTTTGTTTAAGATCAGCACCAAACCAATCATTAAGATCAGCCTCAGTTACCATTTTACCTTCAATAGAATAAACGTGTTCTTTTACATAACCTTGTGGTGCAGATGTAACTAATTTACCAACACCTGCTGAGTTTTTTACACTACCATCTTTCCAGGTATTGAATAACCTGCTATTTAATTTTTTTCTTGATATGCGACCTAAAGGGCCTATGTAACCACCATAAGTTGGACTACCTGGGTCACCTAAAACTGAAGCTGTGGTCGTACCAACAGCACCGCCACCTTCACCTTCTTCGTTAATGTATTTTTTATCTTCCATTAGCTAGCTGAATTTTTTAAATCATTAGACCAGAAACTTCTCTTAGTCCATAAATTTTTATATAATTGAACTAAAACATTTCTAGTTATATCAACAACATATTTTTCAATATCTTTATCAGTTTTAAACTTCTTTTTAATGATGTCAGTTACCTTTTTTTCTAGGTCTGAACTTCTATTAATATCTAAAAAATCTTTGATTTCTTTTTTAACCATAGTTTTAACGTCACTCTTATCCGTTGGGGTTAAAGCCTCGTTAATAACAGATTCCTCGCATGAACACATGTCCATTTCCTTTATCACCTCATTAAAATAGGTGGCTAATTGAGATTCCGTTACTTTTACTTTCATGGTATTTTTATATATAAATAGTCGCTAAAACTAGAATGTTACAATAAAAGAATTAGCGTTAAAATAAATAAAGCTCCACTACCAATGTAAGCCCCATTTCTTTGTCTTCTATATACTTTTGTGTTGTGTTCTAAGTCAGAAATTTGATTATCTTTTTGATTTATAACCTGTTCTTTAACGTCAATAACGTTATTTTTTTCAATTATAATGGCTTTATGTTCATTAATAACAGTGTCCTTCTCTAAGCCTTGTTTTACCAATATCTTTACACTATCCCTGGTAACTCCAATTTCAGATTTTAATAATTCATTATCTGATTTAAGTATTAAGGCTTTTTTTAACGCAGCGCATGGTACGCAGCATGTGGTATCATTTAAAAGAGTTTGCGAATTCGCTTGAGATGTCCCTATTAGACAAAGAATTAATACGATTAATATCTGTTTCATGAGCTTTTTTTTCCTTATTCAGTTTATTTTTTAAGTCGCTTAATTGATTACTATACTCCTCAATTTTAGCTGTTCTTTTATCAATAGATTTATTTAATGAATCAATTTTAATATCATGTTGATGTACAATCGAATTTAAAGAGTCAATTGTTTTTTGATAATGCGATGTATCGATTATGCCTTGGTTGCTTTTAGTGAAAACAAAATACATCATGATACACCCAATTAGTACGATAATTAATAATGTTAGATTTCTACTCATTGTTATTGAATATTTCCTTGTGTTGCTGATATTAACTTATTGCGACCTATTTGATTATCGTTATATGATTTTGTTATTGTTTGTAATAAATTAATAATGTCAACGTCTAACCCAATTGTGCCTGAAATAACATCCATTTGTGGATTTTCTTCATCAGTATCAAATTTGATGCTTTTAATAGCGTCAATACCTGGGTTTTTAATGGTTTCTGTTGTCATTATGATTCTACTATCCTCAATAAAAATTGATACGATATCCAATAATAACCCAGTTGATTTTAAAAACTCACCAATGGAAGTTATGATTGTTGCTTTAGTGGCATCATCTAAATCACCTTGCGCTTTTAAAAAACCAACAGTATTAATACCATCAAATGTTACTTTTTCACCTTCTTTAGTCTGTTCCTGGTTTTCAGTTTCTTCAGGATTAACCATAATACTATCGTTATTATTTGTGATCGCTTCTTCGGTTATCATTCTAACTTTTGAAAGCATGTTTCTTATTTGATCGTGTTCGTTTATCATATTATTTATTTATTATTTCTGTTAATTTTTCGAAGTCAAATGCTGGTGTTAAATCATAGTGATTTTTACTGAAATTACTCCTATTTAGAATGCCCTTATAATTGACTGGTTTATGGGTTGTTACGTTATTACCGATAAAATTTTTATTAATAGAATACTCTAAACATAAATAGTCTATTAATTCAGTTAAGGCTAAAAATTGTTCCTCAGTATATTGAGCCCAATACTTTTTAGATCTCCATAATTTTTCAATAATTGGTTTTTCGTATATTGCCCCTTTCCAGTCAACATATGTGTTAGAACTCTCATTAAAATGTAACCAACCAATATTTTCTAAAGCAATCACAATTGATTGTTTATCAAAATCTTGATTATCAAGTACTTGTGAAGAATTTAATGGGTCGTAATGTTGATGTATAGCACCAGAACGGGCTATTGTAAATGTTGGTATTTTTTTGTATTGTTTGTTATAACGAAAATTAATACGGGTTATGTGATCGTCAATTGAACACCCCGTATTAATTAATACAATTTGTTTTTTCTTAACTCTATTTTTTTGAATGTGTTTATCTGTGTCAAAAAAATTGTCCTTATTTAGCCTCTCCTTCATTAAACACCTTTATCTTATCTAAAAAATTTATTATAGGTGTTGGCTTATCTTCTAAGCGTTTTTCGCTACCAATATTATAATTGGTTGCTGTTATAGCTTTTTTTTTTCAATCTCAGGTTCTACTACCTCAATTACTGGTTCAATTACCTGAGTAACAGCATCGGTAATCTGATCATGTACGGTATCATGTACGGTATCATGTACGGTATCTACTCCCTCAGTTGCTCCTTCAATTACACCCTCATTTACACCCTCATCTGGTTTAATATAATCAACTAATGATTTAATGAAACCTAATGCAACCAACGGTAAAATAGCTCCAGATACAATAGATAGTATTCTTTTTTGTTCAATAACCTCACTATCAACTAAACCAAATAATTCAACCCAGGCTTGGTAATCAACTAAATGCACATATGCAAAATAGGCGTTACCCATTGCTTGCATAGCTGTTAAGGTAAAGAATAACCCCCAAACAATACCTTTGTTCATCTTTCTTAAAGCTATAATGGAAGCTAACGATGCTGCGGCTCCAACTTCAAAAGCAATAGCCAATGTAACAGCTAACCATTCTGGGTTAGATAATTTAAAAAAATCTATTACGTGTATTGTTGATATAATAGACACCATTACATATAAAGTAACGAATGTTCCAATTATAAAATTCTTTGTTAAGTTGTTTTCTTTCTGCATATTATATATTTTTAAGCTATGTAACAATTTAATTCATATTTTTCACGCATACCGTAAATTTGAATTTGTAAAGCTTTTTTAGCTTCAACACCATCTTTAAATAAGGTAATTGTAAATCTATTTGTAACACCTTCATCTGGTTTTCTAGGCCCTAAACCTATTTTAGTAGCAGTTTCATCCTCACTGTAGGTGTACCCATTTCTTTCAGCATAATCTAAAGCTGCGTTTACAGCTCCACTATAACTGTCGTGGTAAACTTCATACTTATTTTTACCAATATTACCTTTATATTCTTTAAGAATATTCATTTTTTCTTCAGTTAATTGCGTTTCATCAACTTGTTCAATTCTAGCATCAATCTGAGCTAAAAGACTGTTTAATTTATCAATATTATTCATTTAAATGATTGTTTTTTTAAATTCAGTTATTATGTTTTTTATTTCAACTAATGACTCATTTATTTCAGTAGCAGTGCTATCAATAGATGGTGCATATTTTTCAATTTGTTGAATAATAAACATTGATGTTTCTCTAATTACTTTTTGGTATTTTTTAACCTTATCTTTATTTTGTTTCCACAAAGCAAGATAAGTGATTGAATGTTCGATAGGGAAATCATAAGTTTTCATTACAGTGTAAGCGACCGATTCAGCATGTAATTCTTTTTCTTCTGATGAGTATTCTCTGCCAATAAATAATTTACCGTTTTTTAACCCTTTATTTGCTGGTTGATGTAAAATTTCATGAGCTATTTCGTGTACAAATGTAGATAATAATCCAGCGCCAACACTACTACTCAATAGTTCAATGTGACCGCCTTTACTAACACCCCTAGCACCATCCAAATCATCCGATTGTTTAATCTTAATACCATTATCCTCACAAAACGCTTTTAAAGCCTCTATCATGATCTTAGACTTTTCATCTTCAGTATCATCATCATTAAACCATTTTGGCGGTTCAGGTGCGTTAACTTGTTCAACACCAGGTATTGGTTGTACGTTTAAGTTATCATAAATCGCAACCTCGTTAAAATTGCTAGTTGATTTCATTTTAACATAACCTTTTTTAAGAGCCCAGTTCCAAAATGCGTTATACTTTTCTTTTGGGATAGGGTTAGCTCTATCAACAATCTTAAACCCACTTTCAGCTGAGTATTGATCTGGTGATTTAGGGTAATCTTTTATAATTCTAGCGACATTACCAGCTAATGAACCAGTATTACCTGGTTTTAAAATTAAAATCTTTTTAGCGTTCTCCATTGGTTCAAAGCCTCTACCTAACCAATACGGTACGGAACCAAATTCTTTAGCACCTTTAGTAGCCTGTAACCAAATCATGAACGTATTGAAAAAGCTATAAGAATACTTACCAGTGTCTAAAATATAAGATTTTGCTGCTCTATTAAAATCAGCGATATCATCTAATAATTTACTGTTATCTAAACTATCAGCTAACTGGTCAATATAACTATCAACTAAATCTAATGTAACTTTACCCGATTTTGATTTAACAAAATCTAAAGTACCTTTAACGGTTTCAATAAACTCTTTAGCTTTAATTAGCTCTTCGATATCAGTAAACGAACCAATTTCCTTATGTGTTTGACCAGAACCTAATAATTCATTTGCAGCTTTAACAGCATCGTTAGCTTTTTTGGCTATCTCATCAGCGCTTTTAAAACGATCGTTCCAAAACCAATGCTTTTCTTGGCTATCCCAAGCAGCACCGAATTTCTTCATAATATCTTTAGTTTTAAACGTTTCATTACCAGCTTCTTTAGGATCTGGATTATCTGAAACGACAACAATTCTTTTCTGACCGTATCTGTCAGTTGTACTTTTTACGTTAATCGCTTCATCTGTCGTTGGTTGAACTATTTTAAACATTTTTTTTACTTGGTTTCTAGGGCTTTTATCTTATTTTCTAAATCCACTTTATTAGGGATAATATGTTGATTCTGAAATTCCATCATTTGAGCTTGTCTATTTAATTTAGACATCTCATTATTAATTTTATCATAAACACCATACTCTGATTTACACTCAATTAATCGAATGTTCTTATCAGTCAACACTAATTTAGATAAACTGTCGTTTTTAAACTCTAGTTTATTACGTTCTTTTGTTAATTTTTTAATGCTACCGTTTTTATTACATGTCTGTAATAACATAACTAATAATAGCACAATAAATGCAATTAAACCGTGTTTACTAAAAAAAGTTTTAATTTTTTCCATATTTTACAAAATTTAGGTTATTAATAAATATTTAGCTTTTTATAATAGTTCAAACAAATCACTAGAATAGAACCTTAATTTCTTAATTGCTTTCTCTTTAATCTGCCTTACACGCTCCTTTGTAAGCTCTAGATCCTCTGAGATGTCCTGTAGAGTAAGGGAATCGCCATCTAAACCAAAATATTTTTTTACAACATATTGCTCATAATTGGTAAGATTACCCAATATTTTATTCAATTGATTGTTTAAAATCTCTCTATCATCAGCAAAAGTTAGGTCTGGTCTGACAGCTGAAGTGTCAGCAATAACATCATGATATGAATTACCATCCTCATCGATTGGATCATCTAAGCTATTAACCTTTGGTAAGCCAATTATATTTTTAGGCATATCACCAGAAATCTCTTTTTGAGGTTCTTTATTATGCTTATAAATATCGTTTATCACGTTAACAGGTAAACGAATAGTCCTACAATTTTCGTTTAATGATTGTATCATACTTTGTTTTACCCACCAAATAGCATATGATAAAAATTTAACATCAGTTTGCTCGTAATTATACTTTTCAGCAGCTTTTAGTAATCCGTAATTACCTTCTGATATTAGGTCAGATAATGATAATCCTTGGTTAATGTATTGTTTTGCTACAGTGATAACATACCTTAAATTAGAGTATATTAACAAATCTTTAGACTTTTGGCAACCTTGTTTAATCTTATCTATTAGTTTATGCTCCTCTTCCCTGGTTAAAACATTATATTTTTTAACATCTAATAAGTAAGAGTGGATTTCCGCTTGGTCAATCCAGTGTGAGGTGTTTTTAGCCATTTTTTGTATATTTTTTTAATATTAATTCTTCTTGTTTTGTTAAACTCTTAATCCCAAAATCTTTTATTTTTTCAAGTATTGGGTCAATGTCATCCATCGTAATATTAGGTTCCACCTGTTCAATTGGTTTAGTGTCTTCTATAAATTCACCACTTTCCATTTGTTGTGTTAATAAGTTAATAAACTCTTCTCGCATTTTACTGACTATATCAATAAATCCTTGAATCTTATTTAAAGCAGAATCTATACTTTTAACACCACTTGTTTTATCATATAAATGCTTATAATGTACATCACCCAAAGTTTTTACATAATTCTTATCGTTAACTTCAAATAATAAAAAACTATCCATATACCCACTATAAACACGATTAAGCGTTTGTTGTACCTCATTTATTTTTTTAGTAGTGTCAAATCTAACAACGATGCATGCAGATCCAATACTATATTTTAGTAATGAGTTCAAATCTAAAATAGCCTTAAACCCATGTTTAAAATTATCAGGATATTTACCTAAAAATATAATGATATACTCTCGTCTTTTTGGGGAGAATAATTTTTTTGCACTAATATAGATATTATATCTGATATAAAAAAATAAATTACTAAACATACTATTAATTTTCGATTACAGTTGATATATTTTCTTCTTTTCTAACCTTAACCGAATGATCAGCCCAGTCTTGTATTAACGGATTGTGACTGATAATCCAAATATGTTCAAAAAATTGTTTTAATTTATCAAAAAATAAACCAATTTTATCTAAATTTTCATTCGATACTTTACCAGTAATTTCATCAAAAACAATAATGTTTGGTTTAGGTAAAGAACAAATTTTACTAAGAACACAACGTAATGCTAATGAGCTAACTGTTTTTTCATAACCAGACCCAGCACTCAATGGTTTTTCAATCGATGTTTCGTGATCTACCATCCAAAACTCAACTTCACTCTTTTCGTTCATTCTGATTTCTAACACAAACTCACAAGTGTCGGCTAATAATATTTTAAGATGACTATTAATCAATGGTATCATTGTACCCAACACCATTTTAGATATACCATTCTTACCATAGACATCTAAATACACTTTAAAAATATTATCAATTAACTCCTCATTTTTTAATTCTTTAAGTAATCCATTGTATTCTGAAATTTTACTATTAGATAGTTCAATATCTTTCTCAATACCTTTAATCTGCAAAGCTACCATATCTTTTTGCTCGATTAAGTTATCAATTTTGTATTTTATCTTTTGGATATCGGTATCGATTATTTTATTCTTCTCAACCATATCTTTTATTTTACGATACTGTGCTAATTTATCGTTACCACGAGTTAAACTATCGTTGTAATTTTTTAAATCCATAGCCGCTCTGTCAGCCAACAATACATTTTTATTGTACGCATCCCAAGCATCTTTTATAGCATCTAAATGGTTTATTTTCTTAGTTACGTTTATAACATCTAATTTTGCAACTTCCCAAGCTTTTGATTTAATTTCTTTTAGCTTTTCATTATCCTCAATTTCCTTAGTGTGATCAACATCAGCTAAAGGTCTTTTACATGTTTGACAAATTTCACTATTCTTTAAATTAAAGATTTGTTGCTCAAGAGTCCCGACCTCAACTTTCAATGAAATTTCAGACTCGGTATATTCTCTTAATTCACCCTTTAAAATACCGTAAGCATCAATATCATATTGTTCTTTCGGTTCAGGTACTTGCTCAATAATTTTTTTAACTTCTTCAGCTTTTTGGTCAATTAGTTTTTGAACTTTATCAATACCACTTTGGATGGTATACTCATCTAACTTATACAACTCGCTATCAATATCATTATAACGTGTTTTAAATAAATCGTCTTTTTGAGTGTTATGATTGTCGATATCTTTTTTAAGCGAATCAAGAGATGTTTGTTGTGATGTAATCATTCGATCATTCTCAACTATTTTATCATTCTCAACGTCAATCTTAGCTAAAATTTCTTGGCTGTTGTTATGGTACAGCTTTGATTTTTCTTTCCACTCAGTGTGTTTCTTTTTTGCTATTTTCTCTTTTTCACGGAAAAACTCAAGACCGATAAACCTGGTTAATATTCTACCACGTTCAGTTGGTTTAGTTTTGATAAGATCGTCTAAGTTATCACCAGTTGTTAAAATAGTGATTAAAAAATCATCATAAGTACCAACGTATGTTTTAATCAACTCATCAGTAAACTTTCTTTGCTCACCATTTAATTGTTTAATACCACCCCTTGGTAATACTTGGTAAAAATCAACTTCATTCTTGCATGCATATGCACCATCCCTACCAGCTTTTCTGATAATATTACGCTTAATAATGTAAGTATCACCTTCAATTTCAACTTTACCTTTAACCTCAACAAGATCCTTATCGCTAAATCTATTGAATACCTCTTCATTCTTTTCAGTTTTAGTTGTGGTACCAAAAAATAAGAATAATAATAAATCAACTGTTAATGTTGTTTTACCCCCATAGTTTGGAGGATCTGATATCACAGAAGTAATTCCGTGTTTATCATCAAATATGATTTTATTATTATCACCAAATGAAAGGAAATTAGAAAACTCAATCTCTTTAATCTTAAAAGTTTTATAGCGATTTGTTTGTTCTTTATAATTTTCTAACTCAACGTTAACAGTTGAATCCAATTTCATTAAGTGCGGTAAAGCAACCGTAATATTATTATCGGTTATGTATCTTTCAATTAAAGCCTTTTGATAGTTTTCATCTAAAACCAATTCTGAAGCATCGGCTGTGCCTTCAACCATAACGTCAGAATTCTTACTTGTAATCGGTTTAAATATAACCTTAACCTTTGATGTCTTGTACTTATTTTGGAAATATTTTTCAACTTGTTTTTCTTTAATTGTGGAATGATTATCTAAAGTATCTTCCCAGATTACTTTAATATAATTATTGCTGTCATAGATTTCTTCATCCTTTAGTTTAGATGTTGTCGTATACTGTGTAGTCATCGTTTAAATTTACTTTTTTAGGTTCTTTTTTTGGTTTTTCTTCTATTTTAGCTTCTTCTATTTTAGCTTCGGGTAAAGGTACTACATTTTCTGGGTTATATACAAGTTTTTCTTCCACTTTTACCTCTTTTTTTATAACAATACTAGGTATGTCCCCATATTTTTCAGAGGTAAAAGCTTTTTCTAGTAATTTATTACAAAATAAATCAATATCTGTTATATTATTTGCCTCACAATATAACTTAATATCATTATATAACCCTTTTTTAATATTAAGCATTTAATAATTCTTCGTTACCTTCTTCAATATCTTCAATATCTTTTATTCTAAAATTAAGATACTTAACTGGATTTTCAATATCAAAAAATTCAAATTTAACATCCTTGTCGTTAATAGTGACAACATTAAAACCATGTTCAGAGACAGTTTCACCAAAATTTTGTTGTATCATACTACCTGGATATACTACTGACACACCACTTTTAGTGTTTAATACTTGTCTTTTATGGATATCACCACATAATACAGCATCACACTTGTTAAACTTTTCAACATCACTACCATGCATGAATTTGAAACCAAGTTCATTAACAGCACCATTAATAACACCATGAAATAAACCCAACTTTACTTTATCATCAAATTTATTTGAAACTAAAGCGTCTGGTGCCATGTTATTATCGTATATAGAATAAACAACCCACGCAATGTTATCATCAACATTGACATCTGATTTTGTATAGTATACAATATTATCAACATCCAAAGCATTTATGATTGGTGTTAAAGCATCCATTCGCTCTTTATTTTGTTCAACAATGTCATGGTTACCTGGAATTACAATTACTTTACCAGTTACTTTTGAACACTCGTTTAAAAACCAAGATACTTCATTAACCAACTCTGGGCTAATTTGATTTCTTGAATGTACTATATCACCAGCAATAACAATTCTATCTGGTTTTATTCTTCTCATCTGATCCAAAAAATTATCACAGATTGATCTGAACTCGTTGTGTCTTTGGAAATTCCTAAAATGAATGTCCGCAATATGTGCTATTTTATTTATCATCCTACGTATTTTATTTTATAATGTTCAATAATCATTTCAGCTTCTCTCTTCATGTACCCAATCGGTATTAATTTAAACATTTGTGAGAACTTATCCCAATAGAATAAACCACCTCTGTTAAATTTACGACCAGTTTCTCTTTCATACATCACACCATAAATTGATAATTGTAATGTATAATCATTATACTGACAATGCGGCAAATGACTTACTGGGAAATGTAAAAATTCTCCATAAGTGTTTTCAAAGTTAAACTTCTTGTTAGTTTTAAAATCCCAAACATTAAACATATTTCTAGGGATATCTTCAATAATATCTGAAGTTCCAGCAATACCTTTTTCATCAGTAAATTCTATTGACATGATATGTTCTGGTTTTACACCACCGAAGTTTTTAAGTAAACCCAGACCCTCTTCTTCACATACCGTTTTAAATGCGTTTATAACCACTTTCTCGAACTCATCTCTCGGTGAGTATAATCCGTTAGGCGCTAATAAGAAACGCTCTAATATCTCGTGTAAACCAGTTCCATACTCATTAGCTAAACGATTTGTTTCACGCCACTCTAAAATAACTTCAGCTTTAGTTATCCCTCTACGACCAGCCACTCTTTCAGCGTGATAGTCTTCATCAAATTTCTCCTTGTAATTACCTAAGACTGTGGTAACCGAAGTGTATTTACAATTCGGCATCACATCATTTACATAGGTATGTGTTTCTGCTATTAGTTTTATCATTTATTTAATCTGTTAATTTATAATTTCTATCCTTTAACCACTTCTTTAGATTTTCACCACCAAATTCTTGGTTAAAGCTTGATACATCGTAGTCATTAGGCATTGTGTTTAATAATACTTTGTTATGTAATTTACCAGCATCTAATTTATTGAACATTTTTTTAGCATCTTCTAAAGCATCTGGATCCAATACAATAATAATAAAATTATTTGACTTAAAGTATATTTCGTTAAATAATTTATCATACAATTTTTTACCGAGCAAAGGAATGCTATTAGGTATGACAATATGATCAAATGCACCCTCTACCAAAAATACTGGTTTTGACCAATCAATTAATCTTTCGTTAAAAATTATACTTGTTTTGTCAATGGATGGGTTTAAGTATTTGTATTTACCAGCTCTTGGTGATATTGAACGTGATACAAAATAATTTAATTCACCATCTTTATCGTATGATGGTATTATCACTCTATTTTGATACATACCATCTAAACAATAACCGATATGGTATTTGTCAATTATTTCATCACTCACACCTCTAGAATATAAGTAATTAAAAGCTGATTGGAATAATTTGTTTTTTTGTTTACCGTTTAGATGAAAAAATTCTTTTGGTAATTGGAGGGTATCTTTTTGTGCTTTTTCAACGTACTGATAATAATCACCATTAAATTTAAATTTACCAGCAACAAATCGTTTAAGTATTGATTTATCTGAATACTCTTTAAATAGGTTATATATCTTACCCTTAGTATCGTGGGTTTCGGCACAAGACCAACAATTATAGACACCCATATCATAATTAATTTCAAGGTTACCCTTTCCATCAAAATCGATACCTTTCATACTAGAGCAGTTGGGACAGTCAAATGATATTTGACCCTTACTTTCGTAATGTTTCCTTGATTCCCCTAGGAATTCTTCCAGTAACCCAATAAGTTCTAAATGTTTTTTTTCCGTGTCGATATCGTACATTACCTAGATTTTAGGCAAAAATAAACAAATAAAAGTTAATAAACAAATTTATTCAAAAATATTTTGCATACGAGCATAAGATAAGCATACAGTGTACGCATCACTCATATCAAAATTTTCTTTTTTTAGTTCACCGTTTTTACCCAATAACCAACTAATCTTAGGTTCTCTTTTAGAAACTAGTTCCCAAATAACTCTTTTTTTGTCAGTATCTTTAGGGTAAGCACCAAATAAAACTATTTTTTTACTTGAGCCTGGTTGCATTAACTCAGGGAATGCATTTTTTCTAGCCTCATATGTGCTAATGTATTCTGGTGTAACACCTAATTTATCGTAACATATTTTAGTAACCATACCATTAAAACGTAATAGGGTGCCAACTGTGTTAACATTGTTTGATCTTAATAATGGTTCTTCGATTAAAACATGTTTAATCTTCATTTTAGAATATTTTGATATAAAGTCGGAAAATAAATCAGCCTTCTTTATTAGTTCTTCTGTTTTACTACTAGGTGTAGGTTTTACCATTGGTGAAATGTGTGTTAACTCAAGTAACTCCCCTTTTTGATTAAAAAGGGAGATACCGATAGTCTTTGTGCTCACATCCAGTCCAAGTAAGTAATAATCTTCTTGTATCTCTTTTTGCATAAATTTTAATTATAATCTTATTTTCACATTGAATGATACTACATCATACCAATATTTTTTAACAGGTTGTGTTGGCTTACAAACAGCTAACAAATTACCAGCTGAATCATGAATACCTAATTGTGTAATTATGATAGGATATAAATTCTGATCTACAGAATAAAAATTACTAAAATCATCACCGACAGCTGTTGTTGTTAATTCTTTTGCTGTATCGTTAGTTGATTTAAAAAACTCATCTGATGAAGCTAAACAAACAATGTTTAATGACTTTTCAGTGTTATAACTAATAAAACCCATATTTGTTGTAATATTAGCCTGACCAGTTGTACCTGAATATAAACCAGATGATCCAGATGCGTTATATTTAATAACAAATTGAGAGCTATCCCATATGATTTTATTATTCTCATCTTTTGTTGTTATCATAACTGTAGGGTCAGTTGCAACATAGCCTCTAGTTGTTCCAGTTGCTAACGTACCATTAACATCATAATTCTTATTTGAATTTGGAAGACTAGTTGTTAATGATTTTGTAATTGATCCGTTAAATACGTTTCTGAAATATGAATCTACAACTTTAGGGTGTGTTATAACAATAAATCCTTTATCTAAAACAGCAAAACCAATACACTCATCTAAATTGTGATCGTACAATGATTTTTCTTGTGATATTGGGTTAAATACTCTTGTACCATCTAATAAATCAGCATACCCGTCAGACCATGAACTTGAGGTTGCTGGTTGGGGTTGCTTAATTCTATCAGCAAATAATAGAGTAACGTTACTTTCATATGTTGCTAGATTAGTTAAATCTGGTCTAACACCAATATCCTTAACAGATAAATCTCTTTCGCTAGTTACTTTATCTAAATTATACGTTGTTAAGTTCTTTTTATTATAAGTACCATACGCCTCTAATAATAAAGGTGTTGATCCATATGTGTAATAACCTAATTTAGCATCCACAACACTTGTAGGTGTGGCACCTGTGTAGTAAGGTAATGAAAAACTAACCGATTTACCATCAATTAATTCACCGTATGAACCATTCGGTACTTCAAAAATTAAGAATAGTTCATTTGGAATAGGTAATACAGCTTTATTTGTTTTAGTGTATTCATATGAACCAATTGTTTGTAGTGCGGTATCATAATATTCACCTGTATAACCAGTTGTTGGGTGTACTACTAATGGTGTTGTTGTTGCACCTGTTGTTGTCCAAGCAGTCCATTTATACTTAGTCCCATCAATAACAGAATCGTATGTAGTACCAGTCGCTGCTGTTAGTGTACCTAATGCAGTTCTTGTGTATTTTTTCATTTCCTCATCAGAAACTGGTAAGTTTAATGATTTTAATAGATTCGCAAATATTGTGTTGGTATCTGTTCTTTTAACAAACATACCTTTAAGGAAATTAGTTGGGTATGTTGTACCAGTTACTCTGTTAGTTAAGTTATTGATACCATCATTTAAATCAAACGGAATGCTTTCATTAACAATAACTTTACTCTCAATTGGTTTTAAAACAGCATAATTTGCTGGGTTAATATCGTATTCAATATAACCTCTACAATCACCACCATATTGGCTAGTTGACATTGTTGTATCATTATATCTAATGATAAAGAAATACTGATATTCATCCGAATTAACGATAGATTCTTGGCTTGAGTTAGTATCCAATTTAGTAAATATAGCTGAAAATACATTTGTCGATGAATTAGTAATCTTCGTCTTCAATGGCATTGTGCTTGATACATCTGTATGTGTAATCAAAACCGTTGCATTTGTAGCAGGTAAATATGTTGGGTTACTTTTTAAGTATAACGTAGCAGCACCATCGGTACCACCAAGAGTTTTTCTTCTATAAAAAGGGATTCTTACTTTTAATATTGCGCTCATTTTATTTGGTTCTTATGATTTGATTTTTTATTGTAACATTTTTGGATAAGGAATATACATTATCGTTATAATCACCAGTTAAATCAGAAACTTGTTGTTCCACGTATAAACTAGCGTTATAGTTAACATCCTCATCTGAGATTGAGAACTGCGTTGGTAAGAAGCCTTGTTCTAAAAGCCTTGTTCTACCTAATTCGGTAAGGTAAACCTTCATTTCTACCGTTGTACCTGTATTTATTAAACCCATTTTATCTTTTTTTAATTATAGTTATTAATTTTTATTTATAAATAGTTCTTTATGTAATTTTTAATGGTGTATTAAAAAAAGGTGTTGTTCTCCTTTTATTAATAAATTTAGTCCTGATTCTATTGAAATCTATAACACCCTCAAATAAATCAGTATCTGTCAATTGTTTAAACTTTATAGCTGGTTTTGGATCATTTACTAACACTTTATATTCGAAAAAACGTATCATTTTACTACTACCAGATGATAACATTGCGCTAACTCTATTATTGGTGTTTACCATATCTTCCGTAATATCCATTGAATACATCATATCGTATATGATATTATATTTTTTACATAAAACGTGAAAACCTTCAAAAAATTCGGATAGGGCATCAATTTCTATTAATTTTTTAGCTAAAATAATAAAGTCAATATCATTATATGGTTCTTTTTTTATCAAGTAATCAATATATGAACCAACCAAATATATCTCATAACCGTATGGTTCATTTAACGTTTTCAATTCAATTAAAAATTCATCAAAATTCCTTTTTAATAAAACTTCACCGTCAATGGTATCTACGCTATTTTTAAGGTAATATTTATATCTCATAATTAATAACCAAACCAAAACGCACCGTAACTTTCATATCCAGTGTTAATCAAATTTATTGTAACAGTTATTGTGTCTCTAATTATAGATAACTTTTCCTTTTCCTTCCAACATATAACAGATAGGTTTATATCTATAGTACCAACATTTTTATTTTTGTTAATAGTAGTTCTACCATAGTACTGAGTATCTAATAATCCAACATTACTTACAGCGTAAGTGGCACCAAATTTAAGTGATTGGAATGGGTTAACTAAGTATATTGATCCATTTTCGTAAACAGTTTTACTAGATATTGTTAAATTACCGATTTCTTTATTTCTAAATTTTACAATATAACTATCATATTTTACACTACCATCCACTGAATATGTTGTTCCAGTTGTATTTAAAGTTACTTTTAAATCTTGTGCTGGTATAGTTGTTTCATTTCTAAATTTTGCGTTAAGTAAATAAACACCATCAAAGTATATTGGTTGATTGTTTTTATTTAACACATAAAAATAACCATCTGCTAAACTGGTATATGATTTAGCCATATTGGCAACACTAACACCATGCGTGTTTAAATAAAAATCATTCCCCAAACCACCAAATTTTGGTATGTGGAAATCAAAAACTGGTTGTTTTGCTCTTTTTTTGGTATATAATGAACTTGCTATTGATGCCATAATTATTTATATTGGTGATTCTTCGGGTGAATAAGTACCTATATATTCAGGTACAAATATTGGTACATAGTATGTAAACACATCAGACATATGTTCAATAGTTTCCGATTCAGTATACGGTAGCCCCAAACTTGGTGCGTCTGTAACGGCTATGTTATAATATTTTACAATTATTTTATAATCTTTTGTTTTTTCAGCGGTTTGTTCAAAATCAGGTAATTTAACATTTACCATAAAATTATACCCACCAGGGGCATATTGATAACCGTCAAATAATTGTGTATAAGTTGTACCAGAATACCCCATATCAATACAATCTTCACCATTTACACCTGTAGTTAGGCGTATACCTGCTTTATTTGTTACACTATAATATGTGTCACCAGTAATATTGCCTAGAGATGGGGCTGACCCAGCCGAATAAAATTGAAGTGTATCTAAATTTAATGGGACTACTTTTGAACCAAGTTGTGCGTATAATTTAACTCTTAATCTATTATAAAAATTTTTAGTTTGAGTAGCAGTCCAACCACTTCTTGTATAAGTCCCTAAATCAGAACCATAAAATCTAAAATAAAATCTAAAACTATTATAATACACTTGATTCGGTATCAAATGATTTTTTTTATGTATTTCACTATATCTTATGGTTGAATTTGACTTTGTAATTGAGTTTGAACCAGCAAATGCTTTAAACTTAACACCGTTAAAATCATTTAAATTTTTTTCATCAAAAATTACATTTTTTAATATAAAACTATTGGCTTCACTTTTTGTGTTTGGGTAAAAATCATAATCTCTTATCAACTGATCAGTGTAATTAATAGACGTTACAGTGTTAGTTGGTTTATAAGTTAAGTATATACCATTAAGACCAGTTATGTTAAATTGTTTACTCATGATTAATATACGTTAAAATATTTAAAGTTGCGTTAGTATTAATAGCTGGTTCAAACATAATATAATC
>Ga0114982_1000236_pt1 | contig 29965 bp, 22 predicted proteins | sample Shrwel_input2_FT_FD_87183 | JGI IMG/M metagenome (GOLD analysis project Ga0114982, IMG submission 87183) | Subsurface microbial communities from deep shales in Ohio, USA - Utica-3 well 1 S input2 FT | ecosystem: Environmental > Aquatic > Deep subsurface > Shale gas/oil reservoir > Produced... | reverse complement strand
GTTGAAGAGAGAAGAGACCGCCGCGCCGAAGGTTTGCGCGGAAGCGGGGGTCGGTGGCGGCGCCTGCGGAGGGGTCGGCGGGCGGAGCTCGGGGAGGCTCCCGGAGCGGTTTGCTTGCGTTCGCGCGCCGCACGCACGAAAGAAGTCGCATTGGCTGCGAACGTGCGACCCCGTGATTGGGTCGGCGTACGCCGGGTCGGCACCCCCCGCACAGTCCGCCGCTTTGCTATCGTATTCTTTCCCGAAACATTGCGGGGGGGCGTCGGAACGGGTCTGTAGTACTGGTAGGCTGGTGTTCATGTCGTTTTGCAGAGCGTATTCTGCACCTCCAACCCTCTTATCCCCCCGTAAGGGACAGCATTGCGGAGCCCAAGGAGACACGTATGTCGAGCAGCAGCGGTATGGTTTTGGACGTGCACGACGACGTGGGGGGGGCAACGCTCCGGCGAATCTACCCCACCCTGCAGGACGTCCCGGAATCGGTGAAGACGGCGGGCGCCCTCGACCCCGCAACGCTACCCGACCACTTGTTTGCACTCGTGGGCCGCGACGGGGAGGACATTGTGCGCAAGTACGCGTGCTACGACGAGGGCAACACGCAGCTCAGCGTCGCGTACTTCCTTGAGACGGGGCACAAGCTCCCTCAGTTGGCGCAGAAAACCGCGGCAGCGAACCTGGTTGAGGCGTGCGGCTGGTACGACATTCCGGTTCCGGAGAGCCTGGAGAAGGTCGCTCTCGGGCTCGGCACGCTGATGAGCGCTGCGACCACGATCCCCGCCGTCACGGGAACGGCCCGGGAGATCAAGAGCAACTTGGCGGCGGTAAAGCCGGCGGGCGGGCAGATCCTGACGCCGCAGCAGATGCAGCTCATGAAGGGTGCCGAGGCCGTCGGTACGGAGCTCATGCCCCTGCAGCCCCCGGTCCCCAGCCCGGCAGCCCCGTCGAAGACCACCATCCGGAAAACGGGGAGCGAGATGCACAATCTCGTGAATACCCCGCATCGTGGGGAGGACTTCGGTCCTCAGGAGGACAACCGCCTCCAGGGGTACACCAAGGGCAAGCAGCCCGTGTCGAACCCCCAGATGAGGCCGTTCCAGGCCACCGTCGACATTGGGCCCAAGGCCGAGCGCATTCGCTCGATCCACTTCAAGGAGGCCAGCCGGTACGCGGTTGGCGGGAACCAGTACCCCTTGGATTCCTACGTGCAGGTGAAGCAGGCCAGCGCGTATTTCGAGGAGTACCACCACGCGTTCGACCCGGCGGAGCGCCACGAGTACGCGGTCAACCTGGTGAAGCGTGCGAGCGAGCTCGGCATCCCGGTGAGTAGCCGCGCGCAAGAACTCGGCACCACCGAGTACGCCGACCCTGTGCACATCAAGCTCGCGGAGGAGGCGCGCAAGAACGCGCTGCCCTACGACTCCCCGCTCGTCCCCCTCTTGGAGACGGTGTTCCGCAAGCGCGCTACGGTGTCCGCCGACCTCTTTGCCGCCACTCTCGAGGAGTTCGACAAGGTGGCGGGGCTCACGCAGCACTACGGCAAGATCCCGGATGCCTACGCGTCGGTCTTCCACAAGGAAGCTGCGGAATCGGATGAGGATTACCAGGAAACCATCGGTAACGACACGGTTTTTGGCCGCCAGCTCCTCGCCCTCGCCCGCACGGACCTGACGGGGTTGGCGAAGTTGTTTGACGACGAGCTCGTTCACGCCTTCAAGAAGGACCCGGTCAACATCTTCAAGTCCCTTCCCGCGGACACGAAGAAGGTCATCATGCGTCTCGCTGCCCAACTGTCATGACCACCCCCTTCTCCCTTCTCTACGCCACCGAGGAGTCCTCAGCCCACCCTCCCCCTACGGAGACAGTGGAGTTGGAGACGATCTCCGAAGAAGCCCTTATCGACACGGAGACCCACGGTCCCCAGGTCGGGGTGCTTACGCTTCGGAACATCCTGCACCATCCAGACGCGCACCCGATCACGCTCGACATCCTGTACCTCAGGCAATACGGGCCGGAGTGGATGCTGTGGGAGGGGGAGACATTGCAGCACCTGGCTCCGAGCGACTTCCACCAGACGCTTAGCTACACGAACCTGGCGAAGCTTCAGGCGGTCCGGACGCTGCACCTGGTCGACACGTTCTGGAAGCAGTGGGAGATCTTCGGGTGGTGCACCCTTGCGCTCAACGGAGTGCCCCCGGACTTCCAAACGATGCAGGCCCCGCTGGTGTCGCAGGCGGCGATCGCTGTAGACATCGCCAACCGCATCCGCCCCGACGAGGTGCCGTGGTCCGAGGAGATCCGTCACTACCTCGCTGCGGTCTTTCGCCACGACAGCGTGTACTGCCCGCAGCCCCCACTCGACTTCGTGACCCTGGACGTGGAGGGGACACCCCTCGACACCCCGGAGATCTCGAAGCGCTGGCCGAGCGTGCGGGCTTCCGGGCACGCGCCCACGGGTGAGACGGTTACGGACGAACAGCTCCGGCGCATGCTCCTTGTGGATCAGCACCTGGAGGAAAGCCGCACACATCTCCGCGACCAGCTACACATGGTGCACCATGGACACTAACCTGCGTAAGTACCTGTCCTTTCAGGAGGAACTCCTCAAGGAAGGCACCGACTGGAAGGCGCTCACGCACACGGCCCTCGGGGGTGCGGCGGGTGGAGCGGGCGTTGGCGCGGGCATCGGCGCCCTCGTGGGGGCTGGTGCGGGTGGCGTCCAGGCGTACCGGAGGGCGCGCCAAGAGGGTGGGACTATCGGGCAGTCCCTCGGCGCGGGAGCCGGTGGCGCGGCCGGCGGGATCGGAAAGGGCCTAGCGATCGGTGCTGGAGTTGGTGCTCTCGGCGGCGCAGCCACCCCCGGTACCGTACAGAGGATCCGGGACAGCGCGACGGCGGGTGGTGCACTCGCGCGGTTCGGCCAGCGACAGCTTCACGGCGTCACCGGCTGGCGTCCTCAAGGCGGATACGGCGCGCTGGGCGAAGCTGGCCGTAACCAACTCCGCATGGGGGCGTACGACGCGCAGCAGGCGCTGCACCAGGCGGTCGCTTCCGGAAAGGGTGTGGAGGGTGCCCGAAAGGCGTTCGACGCGTCGGCCAAGGCGGAGGGCATGGGCCTGACAAGCCTGCCGGGGTACGTGCGTTCCGTAAAGGAGCATGGGCTGGGCGCGAGCACCAAGGCGCTCGGCGCGGACATGTGGCACGGGAACCCCGGGGCCTTGGGCAAGGCGATGGCGTTCGGCCTTCCGGCGGCGGCCCTTCTAACCGGAGGGAGCCAAGAGGCCGAGCTCGCGCAGCGGGGTGCAGGTCGCGGGGAGCGTATTGGGCACCGGATTGGAGACACCCTGGGGGGTGTCGTAGGCGCGCCTTTGCCCTTTGTCGGCCAGGAGATCCTCCAGCGTGGCGCGAGAACGGTTGGGGGATTGGCAGGCAAGGGGGTGGACGGGGTAGTGGGTGCCGTGCGAAGAGTCCGTGCAGCAGGTGACCAATGAGCATGATGGGCGGAGCAGGAATCGGAATGACGGGGGGGTCTCTCACCCCCGCAGCTACGCGCGGCCGTGTGCAGGGCGGGGGACAGGGTATTGCGTACCCTTCTCCGTTCTTCGACGTCGCGCACACCTACTTGCCTGCCACGGTCAAGGCGATGTTCCGGTGGTGCCGGTACTACTTCCTGACCAACCCGCTCGTTAATGCCACGGTCTTCAAGCTGTCCGAGTACCCCATCACCGACATCATTGTCGATGACGCGTCGACGGGCGCTCGGGAACAGTGGACGAACTTTCTCCAGATTCAGTTGCGGTACCGCAGCTTTCAGGTGGAGGTCGGCCTCGACTACCATACGTATGGAAACGCGCTCATTGGGATCGCCTACCCGTTCAAGAAGTACTTGAGCTGTGCCTCGTGCGACTTCTCAGAGGCCGCGGATCGCTGCCGTCCGAACTGGGTTTATACGAACAACGCGTTCCGTTTGACGTGTCCGAAGTGCTCTTGCGTCGGGGAAGCCCGGGCCCAGGACATCTACTTCCGCAACGCGTCGGGCATCCGACTCATCCGCTGGAATCCGGAAGATGTCGACATCACATACAACGACATTACGGGTGACTACACCTACTACTACACGGTGCCGGCAACGATCCGGAACGACATCACGGTAGGCAAGAAGGACGTCGTAGACCGCATCCCGCAGTTGTTCCTGCAGGCGGTGCGTGAGCAGAAAGGCGTGATCTTCAGCCCGGACAACCTGTTCCATCTGAAGCGGCCTACGTTGGCCCACCAGGATCGGGGTTGGGGTATCCCCCTGTTGCTCCCCATCCTCAAGGACGCGTTCCACCTGCAGATCATGAAGAAGGCGCAGGAGGCCATCCTCCTGGAGCACATCGTGCCTTTGCGTATCGTCTTCCCGCAGGCCGGATCGGGGACGGCGGACCCCTACACGTCTGTCAACCTCGTGGAGTGGCGCGAGCAAGTCGCTCGAGAGATCGCGCGCTGGCGTTACGACAACAACTACATCCCGATTCTGCCCCTGCCCATCGGCAACCAGACCATCGGCGGGGACGGGAAGGCGCTCCTCCTGACGGGGGAGATCCAGACGTGGTCGGAGCAGATGATGTCCGGCATGGGCGTTCCCCGGGAGTTCCTCCAGGGTGGTCTGTCCTACGCGGGCACGAATGTCTCGCTGCGCATGCTTGAGAACACCTTCATCGGGTACCTCGGTCGCCAACGCGACCTGCTGAACTTCGTCATCGAGCGTGTCTCGTCGTTCATGCAGTGGCCCGTCGTGAAGGGGCGGTTCAAGCCGTTTAAGATGGCGGACGACCTGCAGAAGAAGGCGTACGACCTCCAGCTCAATCAGGCGCAGAAGCTCTCGGACACCACTCTCCTCGCCGGGTCGGACTACGACCAGGAGACCGAAAATCAGCTCATGCTCAAGGAGACGTCGTCCCGTCTGGAGGCCATCAAGGCCCAGCAGATCGGTATGGCCACGGTGCAGGGGGAGGCGAGCCTCGTCACCGCGAAGTACCAGGTCAAAGCGCAGCAGATGCAGATGGTCGCGCAGCAGGCGCCGGTCGCACCCGGGGAACCGGGCGGTCCGGAAGACGGTGCGGGCGGCGTGGCCGGCGGGCAGGAGGGGGGTGTCCCCCTTCCCCCCGAGCTCCAGGTGGCCGCTCCCGGGGGAGGTACTGTGGAGGGCGCCCCCACTCCCCCTCCGGGTCCCCCCGAGGGCGGGCCGTCTCCGGAGGAGTTCCTCGCCAACATGGGGAGTGCTTTGACCGGCCGCTCCCGGATCTCCCCGGGGCAGGGGGACATCCGTGTCGTCGCGCAGCAGCAAGCTCAGCAGATCGCGCAAATGCCCCCGAAGGAGCAGCAGCAGGCCATTGCGAATCTTGCGGCGCAAAGCCCCGAGCTCGCGCAGATGGTGGAGCAGCTCGTGAAGCAGATGAGCGGAGGCAAACCGTCTGGTGGTCCTTCCGCCCCTATGGTGGATGCGCGGCCGCTGCCTGAACAGCGTGCTCCCCGACGGGACAACCCTTCCGTCTGAGGGCTAAAAAAGAGGGGCGCTCGCGCGCCCCTCTTCGTCACTCCATGTATACGACGTCCCCCCACGAGGCGGGCGCCGTCTGCCCCTTGCGGGTGAGGCACCAGCACACGTGGAGGTTGTCGGGCTTGGTCGGTGGGAAGGCTTCCCCGTCCGTGAAGTAGACCAGCACGGACATTTCTGGATGGACTTCCCGCACCTCCCGGAAAACGTCATCGAAGGACGTCCCGCCGCGGCCTTCTAAGCCTACGGACGTTAGGTCTTCGATGGCCATCAGGGTGAACGGGACCCGCACGGACACGTCAGCTTGGCACACCCACACGTGGGATAGCTGCAGACATTCCAGGATTCCGCGAATCTCCCCCAGAGCGCGGGAGAGATCCTCCACACGCATGGACGCGCTGGTGTCGATGGCGATCCCGATGTACGGCGGAAACTCCACCAGCCCCGGAAGGGGGATGCCTCGCAGGTAGGAGCTCTTCGCGAGGCGGCGCAGGGAGTACTCCGCGGAGCCCCGTTGCGCCGCCTCCCCTGCCTCGCGTACAAAGTACCCGAGTACGTCGGTCCAAGGGACGACGGGGGGTGTGAGAACCGCGGCGCAGAACTCTCTGAAGAACCCCGCTAGGGGGCCCGGTAGTGAGCCCCGGTATTCCCGGAGACCCTCCGCTGTCCGTATCTGTAGCTGACGCTGCTCCAAGGAAGTGCGGATCGGCGGGGGTTCCGCGTCAGCCCCCTCCCCCTGTTTGGGGTCGGTGTCTGCGCTGTGTTCGCTTTCGGAGGGGTGTGGGTTGCCTGACACACCCCCGCAACCTCCGGAGCAGGCGCGTCCAAAAGGTTTGTCGGGCGCGTGCGGTAGCCGGTCGTAGTACTCCTCCATCGACAGGAAGGGGGGCAGCCCGTACTGGTCGGGGTGCAGCCTGTCCTCGGGAAGTTGCCAACCTGCGTGTTCGAGGACGGGATTGATCGCCAGGTCTGCCGCGCGGTTGGCGCGGTCCGGATCCGTCGCCCAGACGTGCCGGCCCCTGCGGTGGTGGTCGGACATGTGGTGCATAATCTCGTGCACAAGAACCCCGGCCAGCTCCTCCACGGCCAGCGTCATGATCCACTCCGGGTTGTACCGGAGTTGCAGGTGCTCGGAGACGCTCATCGTCTCCATGGATGGGGTCTCCAGGTAGATGAACGAGTCCACGTAGAGAGCCCAGTAGGGGGCCCGTTTACGCACGCACGCACGGGCTTTCCCGAGCAGGATTGCCTGCGCCTCCTTCGTCATGACGGCACCGCGTACCGCGAGAGACCGCTACGCCCGAGCCGCAGGAGGACCCGTTGGATCTGTTGGGCGGTTTCGGAAGGAAGGCGGTGATTATCCGCAGTGAACCCCGCCTGCAGGAGTGTGGACGCGCACGGCATACAGGAGTCGATGAGGGGGCTGTCGATCCCGTAGGCCACCAAGGCCCAGGCGTCGATGATCGCTTTGGGAGGCTGCTGTTTGCCGTCCTTTTCCTCCCGCAGTTTCTGGTCGAGTTGGAGGGCGTAGTTTACTGCCGCGCGATATACCGCGGCGTCTCGGTCAATCCGATTCGTCGGTTCCCATTTCCGTGCCTTCAGCACGACCGACGGGTCAGGCAGGTTGAGTCCGGAGTACGCCTCCAACCAGCCTAGAGCTGCCGCGCGCCCGACGCAGCCCGCAACGATGTCCCCGATAACCTCCTCGTGCCCAAGGATCCGAGCCGTCGTAGCTGCACGCATCGCCATCTCCCAAGAACGGGGCGAGGGCCACGCACGATTCCGCTGGGGGTTGCCCTTGGGGGGCATGTGGTGGTTGCCCGCGACCTTGGTGTACGAGAGGGTTACCTCCAGCACGTTCCCCCAGTGGCGCGACCAGTTGTTGCGGACTTTTTGCTCCGTGGTGAACGCGTCCGTAGGGACGGGTACCGGGGAAGGGTTACGGAGATACGCCTCCCACTCCAGCATTGGCGGCGTCTGGGAGTCGAACCACGCGAGACGGTTGGCGAGAGGGGGGATCAGCACAGTGCCGCCCTCTGCATCTTGCGCCGGGTTCCCCGCGGCAATGATGCGCACGCTGGGCGGCAGCGCGACATCCCCCACAAGCCGATCCAAGAAGGGGCCCAGCAGCGCTCCCTGCAACGCCTTACCTGCCCAGTTGAGCTCGTCGAGTAGGAGGATCGTCGCCTGATTGGGGGTTACCGCCTCCCGCTTAAGGATCTCACGAACGGCTTTGAGGAAAACCGTTTGCGTGGCCCCCCCATGCCCGTCCGGGATGAGTACCCCCGAGAAGTCCTCCGGGGCACGGGACGGGACCAGGATCTTCTCGAACTGCATGCGGTGCTTCGTAGCCAGGCGAGCCAGTTTGCTCGACTTGCCGATGCCCACGCCGCCCTCGAGGATAAGAGGAAGGCCCCAGGCCCCTCCTGCCTGGGGGGTGAACAGAGCCACCTCCAGGGCTTTCTCCAGCATTTCGTTGTTCAGTGCGTGGTTGTCGTCGTTCAGGGTGGTCATGGGCGGTGGCACTCGCAGTCGCAAGAGGCGTCACGCCAGCACCTCGAATAGGTGCAGCCGCGACATTCCTTGTCTTCTTGAAGGTTTACCCAGAGTGGGTGTTCGTCGAACTCGGGGAACGTGGTGTTGATGATGATCGCGCACCCGATGCACAGGACGCGGGGTTCCTCCATCTCCTCGAAGGCGGCGGTGGGCTGGTTGTTGGGTTGTCGGGAGGACACACGGAACCGTCCCGCAGTCTCCAAGCAGGCGAGTTCCTCCTCACGGACCCCCTCACCGCAGCAACGGCACGTGTACGTGCTGCGGGGATCCGGGTCGGCTACGAACTGGTGTTCGGAGAGCTCCTCCTCCAAGCGCAGCAGGATGTCGTCCCAGCAGCTCTCGTGGAAGAAGTACGGCGAGTGCACGTAGTCCTGTGTCGCCAGGTTCGTATGCCGGTGGTACCTCTGTTCGTTCGTCGTGTCGTGGTAGGGGCGCACAACTTCCACGAGGTACAGTGCTTCTTGGATCTCCAGGGGTTCATCGCACGACCCGCACGTGCGGGACATCACGACAGGGCGGCCGTTCGATTCCATGGCGTCCGGGTTAGTTCGGCGCGGATCCACCTGTTCTGGATGGTGGAGACACGCGGGTCTGGCTGGATTCCCGTGTCCGGGTCGTAGTCCCACTGCAGGAGCAGAAGCTCCTCGTAGTCGACGCCCGGTTCGCGATGTACCCGGCGGGTGATCTCCAAGGGGGGCACGAGGACCCCATCAGGGCTGTCCCCTCGGAGGAGGAGCTCCCGGTCGCAAAGATCGTCATCAAGATCGGCGTCATCCGCGAAGAAGCCGATCCAGTCGGGGTGCCCCGGCTCCACGTACTCCCCGTCGAACCACTGTCCGTAGTCGCCGGGCTGCGCACGTCCGGTGAGGACCTCGAAGTCTCGTTGGTTGATGAACGAGATGAAGCCCTTCTGGTCGCACACCTTGATACGCACCCCGCCGATGGCGCGCGGTAGCGGTTGGAATAGGGACTCGACGCGCCAGAGGCGAGCTGGGGCGAGGGGGTCCACGACCCGCTCCTGCAGAACCCCAAAGGTGTCCTGCAGGATGCGGGTGTGGGGAAGGGTGTCAAGCGTACGTAGGAAGGGATTTACCAGCATGAGCGACCTCCTGTTGCATCCGCTGGCGAATCCACACGATGAGCCCATTGAGAGCTCCTACGGCCATTGCGAGAAGTAGCGTTGTCCACATGAGATTTCCTTTCAGCGCCGCAGGGCGTGCAGCGCGTCACCACTCTTATGCCGTGTACGGGGCCGCCCTTGCAGCACCCCCGCTTCCCGGAGTACCGTGCAGGCGTTAGGAAAACCCCATGGCATATTTGGATCCGCAAGAAGCCTTCGAGCATTTCAAGGAACGGGTCGTCTCCGGGATCCAGCAGCACTTCCCCATCAAGGGAAAGACGCAGACCCTTGAGCTGGACGGGATCGAGGTGAAGGACACCCTGTCTCACGACGACCTGCGCGCGCAGCACAAGGCCAAGGTTGCGGGGGCGTCCTACGCGGTGCCTGTCTACGGAAAGGTCGTCTTGCGAGACAACGCGACGGGGAGCGTGGTCAGCACGCAGCGCATGCGTCTGTCCGAGATCCCGAAAATGACGAGCCGCCTGAGCTACATCGTCGACGGACAGGAGTACCAGGTCGACAACCAGTGGCAGCTCAAGCCAGGTGTCTACGGTCGCCGCCGAGACAACGGGGAGCTCGAGACACGCTTCAACGTCACGGGGAAACGCAGCTTCGACGTCCACTTCGACCCCGAGTCCAAGCGCTTCCGCATGGAGTACGGGAAGGCCAAAATCCCGGTGTACCCGTTGGTGAAAGCCCTTGGGGTCTCCGACCAGGAGATGGAGAAGGCGTGGGGTAAGGAGATCTTCGCGGCGAACAAGAGCGCACCCCTGACGGCCACTGCCCTGGAGCGCTTCTACAAGGCCGATCGAAAGCAGGCCCCCGCCTCCCGTGAGGAAGCGGAGAGGCACTTCGTCCAGAGCATGGAGGCGTCGAAGCTCCGCACCGACTCCACGGCCATCACGCTGGGGAAGCCGTTCGCGCACGTCACCGGTGAGACTCTCCAGCTCGCAACGAAGAAGCTCCTCGACATCAACAACGGGCATCCCGAGGACGACCGCGACGCGTTGATTTTCAAGGACCTTCGAACGGTAGGGGACTTCGCCTACGAAAAGCTCGCGGGAGGGGAGAACCGCGCCCGCGTTTTGCAGAAGACGGCGCGCAAGCTCTCCGCGGCGAAGGACGTACGTGACGTCCTTAAGTCGGAGCTGTTCAGCCTTCCACTCAAACAGACTTTTACCAAGAACGCCGCGTCCCGCTGCGCCACGCAGATCAACCCGGTGGAGATGATTTCGTCCGCACAACAGACGACGATCATGGGCCCCGGCGGTATTCAATCAGAGCGCTCTGTTACGGACGAGGCCAAGCTCGTCAATCCCTCCCACCTCGGCTTTCTCGACCCGATTCATACCCCTGAAGGGGAGAAAACGGGCGTCACTCTGCGCCTGCCTTTGGGCGTCAAGAAGGTGGGCAACGAAGCCCGAATCCCGCTCTACAACCTCGTCACCAAGAGCACCGAGTTGGTCTCCCCCACGGAGTTCGTGCAGCACGGGGTAGTGCTCCCGGATCAGGTGCGCTGGGAGAACGGCCATCCGAAGCCCCTGTCCCCGAACGTCAAGATGAGCGCGCCGGGCAACGAGATCCGCGAGGGCAAGCTGGCGGACGCGCGGTATGTCATGCGGGACAGCTCGCAGCTCTTCAACATGACCTCGAACCTGATCCCTTTCCTTGGGAATACCTCAGGTAACCGCGCTTCAATGGGGTCCCGCCAGATGGAGCAGAGCATCTCCCTGCTCCACCGAGAGGCGCCGTTGGTGCAGGTGGCCACGGGTGTGGATCATCCGGATGCGCACACGTTCGAGCGCATGCTCGGTAAGAATGCCTCTCACTCCACCCCCATCGCGGGGAAGGTGACCTCGGTGCACGCCGATGGCATCCACATCAAGGGCGCCGACGGGAAGACCCACGAGGTCCAGATCTACAACAACTACCCGCTCAACGACGCCAAGTCTGTCATGCACTCCACCCCGCTTGTGAAGGTGGGGGACTCCGTGAAAGCCGGGCAGGTTGTTGCGGATACGAACTTCTCAAAAAACGGCACTATCGCGCTCGGCACGAACCTGCGCGTCGCGTACATCCCGTACAAGGGGTACAACTTCGAGGACGGCGTTGTCATCTCGGAGTCGGCGGCGAAAAAGCTGTCGTCGGAGCACCTTCACAAGCACCAGGTTCCGATCACACCGGACCTGAAAGTGGGGGCTAAGTCGTTCCAGGTCCTGCACCCGGGGACGTACAAGGATACCCAGATCAAGCACATCGGCGAGGACGGTGTGGCGAAGGTCGGTAGCCGGGTGAACCCGGGCGACCCGCTCCTCCTCGCCACGAAGCCCTACGATCTGAAGGAGCGCGTCGGCCTCGGCGCCATCCGAAAGAGCATGTCGGGTTCCCATACGGACAAGTCCCTCAAGTGGGAGGGCGAGGTCGCGGGGGAGGTCGTCGGCGTGCACAAGTCGGGCGACAAGATTCAGGTGCACGTGCGGACGATTGAGCCCATGCAGGTGGGCGACAAGATCGCGGGCCGGTACGGCAACAAGGGCATCATCACGTCCATCCTCCCGGACACCGAGATGCCCCACGACAAGCAGGGCAAGCACGTCGAGGTGGCGCTCAACCCGTCTGGCGTCCCCGGGCGTATGAACGTCGGGCAGCTACTCGAGACGGCCGCTAGTAAGATCGCGCTGAAGACAGGCAAGCCCTACGTCGTGAAGAACTTCCAGCATGGCGTGGACATGCTGGGCCACGTCCAGAGCGAGCTCAAGAAGCACGGCCTTTCGGACACAGAAGCTCTCTACGACCCGACCACGAAGCAGCACCTCGGCGAAACGATGGTGGGGCATCAGCACATCTTCAAGCTGGTGCACCAGGTAGACAAGAAGCTGTCGGTGCGCTCGGGCATGTCCCTTCCGGGGACTGCTCCGGAGACGTACGACCTGAACCTTCAGCCGGCTTCTGGCAGCGGGACGGGCGGACAGAGCATGGGGTCACTCGGCATGTACGCCCTCCTCGCCCACGGCGCGAAGGCAAACATCCGCGAGATGCAGACGTACAAGTCGGAAGGTCCGGACCCGCAGACCAACCCGGGGAAGAAGTGGCAGAGCGACCACAACCAGATCTGGGCTGCTATTCAGACAGGCGCGCCGCTGCCGACGCCGAAGTCCTCGTTCGCCTTCGCGAAGTTCCAGGACTACCTGAAGGGCACGGGCGTCAACATCGAGAAGAAGGGGCACGAGTTCGTGCTCTCTCCGCTCACGGACAAGCAGATTCTTGAGCTCGCTCGGCACCCGTTACCGAAGGCGGCCGAGCGTCTGAAGGCGAAGGTCGACGCGTCGGGCGAGTACACCCCGCAGCCGGGCGGCCTGTTCGACGAGAAGCTGACGGGTGGCTTGGGCGGTCGTCAGTGGTCGCGCATCCCGCTGGCGGAGCCGATCCCGAACCCGGTGTTCGAGGAGCCGATCAAACGCCTCTTGGGCCTGAAGGCATCGGAGTTCGACAGCATCGTGCAGGGCCACGTGGGCGTCGCAAAGGACGGCCGTCTCGGCACACCTGGCGTTGGTCACGTAACGGGAGGGGCCGGTATCAAGCGCCTCTTGGACCAGATCGACGTCAAGAAGGACCTGGCGAAAGCGAAGGATGAGTTGGCTACCACGAAGGGGCCGCTCGTCGACAAGGTTCTCAAGAAGGTCAAGTACTTGACGGCGCTCGACAAGCTCGGGACCACGGCGTCGGAGGCGTACATCCTGCACAACCTGCCGGTCGTACCCCCGGTCATGCGCCCGGTCAGCCCGATGCCTGACGGGAACCTCAAGTACGCGGACCTCAACCACCTGTACTCGCAGTTCGCCCTCGTGAACGACAAGCTCGGGGACCCCACCTTGCGCCAGCACCTCACGGACGCGGGGAAGGTACAGCTCCGCAACGACCTCTACTCGGGGGTCAAGGCGCTCATGGGCATGGGCGTTCCTTACGCGGACGCGGACCACAAGGGGATTCTCCACACCATCTCCGGGGCGCAGCCCAAGTCGGGCTTCTTCCAGAGCACGCTCATGAACCGCCGGCAGGACCTCACGATGCGATCGACGATCGTACCGGAGCCTGCGCTCGGCCTCGACGAGGTGGGTCTCCCCAAGGACGCCGCGCTGGACCTGTACCGTCCGTTCGTCGTCAAGAAGCTGGTCGACATGGGCGTTGCGCGCACCGCGCTGGATGCCCCGTCGCACCTGCAGAAGAAGGGACCTGCGGTGTGGAAGGCCCTGCAGCACGTCATGGACGAACGCCCGGTCATCATGAAGCGCGACCCCGCGCTCCACAAGTACTCGGTGCAAGGCTTTAAGCCCAAGATGGTCGCCGGGAACGCCATCCAGATTCACCCGTTGGTCTGTGGTGGGTTCAACGCGGATTTCGACGGTGACACGATGGCCCTCTTCGTACCCATCCACAAGGATGCGGTTGAGGAGGCCCACAAGATGATGCCGACCAAGAACCTCTTCTCGGAGGCGACGGGGAAGGTCATGTACCAGCCCACGCTGGAGTCGGCGCTCGGCCTCTTCAAGCTCACGCAACGGGGGAAGGACACGTCACACAAGTTCGACTCGCCGTTCCACGCCATCGACGCCGTGCGTCAGGGCAAGGTGGCGATGACGGATGTCGTCCACGTCGAGGGACAGAAGACCACCCCCGGCCGTGTCTTGCTCGCCGCCGCTCTACCGGAGCCGATGCGTAAGCCGATGCTGACGGACCTGGACGCGCCCCTCCACAAGAAGGGGCTCGACACGCTGCTCACGACCCTGGCCAAGAACCACACCGACCACTTCGGCAACGCGGTCAACGACCTGAAGGATCTCGGCAACGGGGCGTCCTACGGGGCGGTTGCCCTCCCGCGCCCTGCTTCGGAGGGGCACTCGTTTATTTTCGGGTCGAAGCAGGCTCCGGGGGCCTATTTGGACCCCAAAAGCCGCGTTTACCTCCCTGTTGGGGGTACTCATACCCTTTCTCTGAGCGACTTCGAGACGGACAAGGCGTCGCGCGACAAGGCGCTGGCCCCTGCCCACAAGAAGGTCCAGGAGATCTACGCCGGGCGGGGGACGCTGGCCCAGAAGGATCAGGCGGCCGTGCGTGTGTACGACCAGGCCAGCAAAGAGATGCGGGAGCTCCACGAGGGGAAGGCCAAGAAGGACCCCAGCAACCTCTTCGTGATGTACCAGGCGGGCGTGAAGCCGGGCTGGGACCAGTACAAGCAGATGACACTGGCGCCGATGCTCCTCAAGGACTCCTCGGACCGCGTCATCCCCACCCCCGTGACGCGTTCCTACTCGGAGGGCCTCGACGTGGGCGGGTACTGGACGCAGATGCACGGCGCGCGTCGCGGCAGCGTCATGAAGGTGCAGGAAGTTCGGGAGCCGGGCGCGATGTCCAAGCTCCTCATGAACTCGATGATGAACATCAATGTCACGGCGTCGGACTGCGGCACGTCCAACGGCATCGCTTTGTCCGTGCACGACAAGGAGGTGCACGACCGCCACCTGGCCCAGGATTTCCGGCACAACAACCTCCACCTTCCGGCCGGCACGATGCTGAGCCCGGATGTGGTCGGTCGTATTCGGGCGGCCAAGCCGGACGCCCGTCTGCTGGTCCGCTCCCCTCTCAAGTGCGAGGACGAGAAGGGCGTGTGTCAGCACTGCGCAGGGCTGAACGCGACCGGCCAACACCACGAGATGGGCACCGCGGTGGGCGTTCACGCGGCGCACGCCGTCGGCGAACGTGCGATCCAGCTCACGCTCAAGGCGTTCCACACCGGCGGCGTTCAGGAGGCGGGCGGTGGTAAGCTCCTCAACTCCTTCGGGCGGTTCGAGCAGCTCATGAACATGCCCAAGAAGATCCCCTTCGCGGCGAGTCTCGCCATGGAGTCGGGGAAGATTACGGGCATCCACCACACCCCCACGGGCGTCGACATCGAGATCAACGGCAAGAAGCACCACGTCGGCAAGGATGCGGCGGGTACGGCGCTACACACCGCGCTGCCCGGCGCCTCCCCCTCGTCCCTGTTCCCTACGTGGACCCCCCCGAAGGTGGGCGACCACGTGGAGGCAGGGCATATCCTCTCCGACCCCAACCGCACGTATGTAAACCCCCACGACCTCTACAAGGCCACCAAGTCCATCGAGCGTGTCCAGCACCACCTCACCAACGAGGTCTACGATCTCTACAAGGATGAGGGGATTCGCCGGCGCGCAGTGGAGACGGTGGTGCGCGGCATGGGGAACTTGACCAAAGTCCAGGACCCCGGGGACCACGACGACGTGATGCGCGGGGAGTTCCGCACCCTCACCTCGGTCCACAAGATCAACAAGGGGCTGGTCGCCGCAGGCAAGAACCCCATCGAGCACACCCCGGTCCTCAAGGGACTGACGGTCCTCCCCTTGGCCGCGCAGGAAGACTGGATGGCCAAACTGCAGCATCGCAATCTGCGAGAGACCATCGTAGATGCAGCCGCTACCATGGGTCGCTCCCACATCCACGGTACCCACCCGGTGCCGGGCATGGCGTTCGGCGCGGAGTTCGGTCTGAACTCCGGGCACGCGCCCCGTCCCGGCATGGGCCACCTCAAGGACGTTCCGAAGCACAACTACTAATATGGCCAACAGATTCCGCACCTCCATGACGAGCACGGCTGGTCACGACCCCGCAAAGGTCGTGCAGGGCCGGATCGTCAACGTCAACCTCGTGAACTGGACGGTCGACGTAGTGTCCACGTTTGACCGGCACAGATACTTCGATGTGCAGGTGGGGTCTCTGTACGCGCACTACTCTCGAGGGGAAGGGGCCTATGCGTTCCCGGAGGTGGGCGCGGTCGTGATGGTGGTCCTGCCGAGCGACAGCTCCCCGCCGTACGTGCAGACTTTCTTGATGCCGATGGAGTCGGTCGACACCGTTTCCGAAGAGGCGCCCGCAGGTACCCGTTCCCACGGGGCGCCCGCGGCGTCTCCTCGTGACGCCAGCTTCGCGGGCGGCCGGGGGCGCGGGAAACCGGGGGACATTGTACTGCGCGGGCGGGACGGGAACTTCGTGGTGCTACACCGCGGTGGGGTGCTGCAGGTGGGTGCGTCGGAGCTCGCGCAGCGTATCTACATGCCGCTGTCCAACCTGATCACGGACATCGCGGAGAACTACGCGATGCACAGCGCGGGGGGTAGCGTGACGTGGGGGCTCCAGGACGGGCCGTCTCTGACAAAATACCCGGCCCAGTACCAGCACACGTTCCGGGTGTTCGCGAACGACAAGTTCGCAGACGTCCGCGTGTCGGTCGGGAAGGTGTACACCCCTCTTCCGGAACCTGAGGTCACCACGCTCCCCTACGCGAACGTCGCGCAGACGGAGGACTCCCCTATCATCTGCGAGATCGCCGTCGCCCCTGGCGGCTTTGCGGCGGAGAACGGGGACCCCTCCTCGTCGGCCGTGCCGAAGCAGAGCGTCTTCAAGTTCGTGTTCGACCGCAACGGCAACACCCTCCTGCGGTGTGCCCAGTTGTCCTTCCTCACCAAGAAGTACAAGGTGCGCTCCGCGACCAGCATCGAGTTCGAGGGGGAGACGTTCTCGGTGAAGGCGACTGGCGGGATGGACCTGGACGGCGGGTCGTACGCACACCTCAAGGGGGGCATTGTCCGCCTAGGTGCGGGGCAGAGTCCGGTCGCGCGCGTTCAGGATCTGGTGAGCGTCCCGGTGGCTGCGGTCCCGGTGGTGATCGTCTTCGCGAACCCCCCGGTGCCCGGGGCTAACGCGGGGGTGCTCACGATCGGGGCACCGGGAGCTCCCTTGCCCTTGTCCGGGTCCATCGTGACGGGCAACGACAAGGTGCTGGCTTGAGCGTCGTCGAGGTCGGTTCCCTATCGGTGGGGCAGCTCAACACGGGTGCCTCGGGAGCACTCGCGGTCGCGGCCCCTGCCCTTACCCAGTTCGAGGCGGTTCTCACGAGCCCCTCGGGCATGGGTTCCGTGCAGGCAGACCTGGCCGCTCAGCTCAGTGCGTCGCTGTCCGTGCAGGCACAGGTAACCGCGCAGGTGACCGACCCTGTGGCCGCCCTTCGCGCCTCGCTGAGCGCAGCAACCAACCTCGTTGCACAGCTCAGCGCGACATTGGCGCTGGGCGTCCCCCAGGCAAGCGCCTCCTTGTCCACGTCCTTGTCCGCCTCGCAAGCTTTCAGCTCCGCCCTCCAGGCAAAGCTGGGAGGTATCCAGGGCCTGCTGAGCGCCGCGATCGCTGCGAAGGTCCCCGCTGTGGACTTTTTCAACAACCTCTCCGCCAAGCTTTCCGCTGGCCCTGTAACGGTACTCAGCTTCGGAGAGGGGGGTGGGGACACCCTCGGCGGCGTAGGAAACCAGATAAACTCCCTGCTAAATGCGGGGGTCACGGGTGTTTCCCCGGGTGATACGGTGTACGGCGTTCTGCTGGTCACAAAATCCCCATCCGCGTGGGCTGCGTTGCAGGCCACCCTCCGCACCAGCTAATGGAGCTCTCTCATGACGTCGTTGCTTCGCACCCACAAGATCGAGTTTCAGAAGGTCGCCGCTGAGGTTTCTCTGCCCGAGGACCCCAACTCGTGGTCGATCGAGATCCTCCAGGAGCTCTACAAGCAGGTCCCGTACGTGGCGGACTTCAGCCCCCACGTCACCATGCAGCGGGTTGACGGGGAGCGCGGCTACGGCCTCGGCTCCATCGAAATCGCAAACCGCACGGAGCTCCCCCAGTCTGCGAGCAAGGACTCCATGGACGCATTGGGCATCAAGTCCGTTCGCATCCCCGTCATCATCAAGGACCGTAAGCTGCAGGCCCTCGACGTCATCGTGTGCCCGGACTCCACGACGTTGCCCCTGACGGAGTCCCGTCTCCGCCGGGCCCTGTTCCGCCCGCAGGCATTCGACGCGGCGTCGGTGGCCCCCGGAGACACCTCCATGATCGCCCAGCTCTACCCGCCGATGCGGCAGAACACGGGGTTCGGCGGCGGCAACACCGTCAGCGTAGAGTCGATGAAGACGGCGGGGAAAGGCTCTCTCCTGGCGAGCATCCTCCCCACGATCAACCAGAGTGACTTCGAGACCTTCACGGACAAGCTGGCGGAGGACTCCGTCTCTGGGACGTTCCGCCACAACCCCGCGGCGAGCGCCTCCCTCCACATCCTCTGCCGGTACGAGCCTCCGAATCTGCAGAAGCGCGCGGCGGCCGCCGAGATGGCAATGCGGGATACCGTGTGCCAGGTCGTTTCGAACCACAACGGCACCTACGTGGTGAAGCGCGCCAACGTACACGCGTGGAACCCCCGCACGGAAGTGATCGGCCGCGGTGACGCTATCCGCCAGTACGGCAACAAGGTCGTCTTGGCCGCGGACACGTCCGGGTCAGTGACGATGGCGAACGGGATGGCCGAAGAGGGCACCACCGAGGCGGACCGCCCGGAGGTCATCGCCCGGTACGGGTTCTACAAGGTGCGCGACGAGAAGGGTCGCGAGCTCCTGGGCGTGGTCTTCCCGAACCTGATCGATCTCGATGGGACGGCGATGCCGGTCGCCCTCTTCACGAACGGCAGCCAGGCGGCGGTGCAGGGGGAGATCGCCGGTATCGAGTCCGGCCAGCCGGGCACCCTGTTCGAGGGGCGTCCCGGGGGTTACGGGGTGTTCTTCCGCGTCCTCCCCAACGGGCGCGCGGAAGCCACGATTCCGATCGAGGTGAAAGGCACGCTTGAGGACGGCGCGGGTTTGGCGGTGCAGGGGATGACCTACGACGGGCGCCCGGCGCGTTTCGTCTTCGCCCCCCACCTCAAGAACGTCACCGGGTCGGACGAGACGACCCTCCTCCCGTCGGATATGAGCTGGATGCCCCTGTCCCGCGCGGACAAGGTGGTGCTGGCCGAGTCTCCCGAGGAGTACATGCACGGGCAAACGGAGAAGGCCGCGTCGGAGTGCGTGTACGTACGCGCCCTCGACCAGAACTCCTTCCGTCTGGACGGCGCCGCGGTGGAGAAGCTCGCCTCGGGGCAGCGGGACTTCCTCGACGTGGACGCCACGATGTTCCTCTTGTCCGCTCTCGGAGCGAACCAGAAGACGGCGGCCGAGGCGCTTGGAATGGCTGTGCTCCGTAGCGCTCCGATCCCGGTGAAGGTGGCCCACCAGTTGGTGCTCATCGACGAGGTTCGGGAGCAGGCGAAGACGGCGGCGATCGCCCGCCTCCAGGAGATGCGAGTGCCCCGCGCGGGTGACCTCGTGAAGGAAGCGGCAGCGATCCCGGACCCGACGGCGGTTGACACGGTGCTCTCCCTAGGGTTCATCAACCCCGAGAACGTGGCGACGTTCGTCTCGTTCCTTCCCCAGTTGGAAGCGGCCCAGGGCCAGATGTGCCAACTCCTGGTTGCAAGTCGCCTGGGTTTGAATGATGTTCCGTCGGGAGCGCTGGAGCGCGCCGTCCGATCCGTCGAGCTGGTTATCGACGGGCTGAAGGCGATGGCGTTCCAGTCCTAACTTCCCCATGATGGTCCTCACCAGCCCCGCCCACCGCTACCTTCGCGCACTGCTCGCCGACGCTAAGGCCACGGTCGGGGAGGTTCGGGAGCGGGCGCTGCGGGAAGGGATCGATCTCCCGGACGCCCCCGAGGAGGATGCGGAGGGGAAGATCAAGGATGACGAGGGGCAGGACTACCTGTCCCGCGTCTTCCGCAGCCTCCCGCCAAAGCCGCACGAGTACACGCCATGGGACGACACGCACGTACCGTCCCAGAGGTACTTGCTGCGCGCGAAGGTCTACGAGTACTTCCACCCCCCACCCGCGATGCGCGAGGCGAAGGCGATCTTCAGCCAGCCTCGGACGCGGGAGTTCGTGGAGGCGCTCCTTCTGACGCATGTCCCCCTCCCTCGGATTGTGGCAGCGATCCAGCGGTTTAACGGGCAGGGCCTCTCCGTAGAGGGACTGTCCCGCTTTCGCGCGTACTACTGGGACGTTGAGTCTCTCAGCCAGGCGGCCATCCGCTACCTCCTGAATCTGCGCTACCAACGTGTCGTTGCACGCGGTGTCGGGGACACGAGTGCGGAGCGCAAAGCTCACGCCGTCTCCGCCCGAAACGCGTACTACCAGGACCCTCGAAAGGTAGCGGCTGACCTACCGTGCTCCCCCGTCGCTGCGATGTTGGTGCAGATGCGCATGGGCCTCCCGCCAGCCAAGGTGGAGATGGCGGAGCGTATCGAGTCCGCTCGGAACCTCGCCGTGCTCCGTGCAGAGGAGGCTCTGTACGTAAACGGACCGGGGGACGCCAAGCGGGTGAGCGAGTACGCAACGGCCGCGAAGACCTTCTCCGAGATGCTCGAGAGCATCCAGAGCCCGTCGGCGCTCCTTGAGAAGGAGTTCGCCCGCTTCCAGCTCAAGGTGGACAGCAAGCCGCTACCCAGCATTCTGTCCCTCACTCGGGGGGCGCATACCCTTGACGTAGCCCCCGTAGTCGTGGAGGAAGACAAGGAATGACCAACATCGATCCCGAATTCGCGCATCTCACCCAGGGCCTATCTCAAGTCCCCGGGGCGGAGATCGGCATCCAAGAGCTGACGGAGGACGACCGGTTCACTACGTTCTCCGCCAAGTACCGGGCCGAGGACGACCGGTTCACCGTCCAGTTTTTCGTTAGCCCCGAGCTGGCGGGGAACCGGGCGTACTGGTCAACGGTATTCCCGGAGGCGTTGGAGAAGGCGGCCGAGAAGACGTTCCCCATGGAGCTCCGCGCGGAGAAGCACCTGCTTCAGGGGGAGTTCATTCCGGACTTCCAGCTGAACTCGTGGTGCCTGCGGGGCGAGGGGATGCTCGGGGACGATCTGCACGACCGGATTCACGTGCTGCTCTTGCCGCTCTTGGACTCGATGCTCGAGGAGCGGATCACCAAGTGACGCGTGGTCAGGGTCGCGGAGGCGCGCCATCCAGCCGCACGTAGGTACCCGCGCACGTAGGCGAGTAGGAAGGTTCGGGCGTCGGGCGAAAGGGCGTGTCGCAGAGGAATGCTGCACTCTCCCCCGTCAGGGTGGTAGTGCACGTCCTCGGGGAGGTGGTCTCCCGCCCGTCGGACGCTTTCCAAACAATCCTTCAGAACATCCTGACTATCCGGAGACGGCGGGTACATGTCCGTAGACCTCGAGGAGCCGCGCATCGACCCCCCGCTTGAGGGGGAAGAGGACGAAGTTGAGATTCCCGATCGGGAGGTGTGGTACCCCGAGCCCGAGCCCTTCGTGGACTACTACGAGGAAGAGGAGATTGCACGGAAGCGCCGGGACACCCGAACGCGCTCGAACATTCTCCCCTCGACGTTCGCGGAGTTCGCGTTCCGCATGCCGCGCGACGACGGGCAGGGGTACGCCCCGTTCACGTTCAAGGGCCGTAGGCACATGCTGCGCCCGTACGACTCCCCGTCCCGGCGCATCCTGTTGGTGTGCGCCCGTCAGGTCGAGAAGTCCACGCTTCTGGGCAATGCGGCGCTGACGTACTCCTGCCTCGTCCCGGGGCACCGTACTCTGTACGTCTCCCCCTCTGCGACGCAGACCAAGACGTTCTCAGCGGACCGTATCAAAGAGCCGCTGGACACCTCGGACATTCTGGGTGCGTTCACGACGCGCAACCTGAGCCAGAACATCCTCGAGAAGCAGTTCGTCAACCGCTCGAAGATCACGCTGCGGTACGCCTTTTTGAACGCGGACCGTACTCGAGGCATCCCCGCCTGGCGTCTCCTCCTGGACGAGATCCAGGACATTCTCTTCGACAACATCCCCATCATTGAGCAGTGCACGTCTCACGCCCCTGAGATGTGGAAGCGGTTCATCTACGCGGGTACCCCCAAGTCCCTCGACAACGGGATCGAGTACTACCGCAGCCAACACTCCACGCAGGGTGAGTGGGTTGTCCCTTGTGACGCGCACGGTGGGGAGACCGGTCGGTACTGGAACATCCTGGGGGAGAAAAACATCGGGAAGAAGGGGCTCATCTGCGAGTCCTGCGGCAAGCCGCTGAACCCCGTGCACCCGGACGCCCAGTGGGCGAACCAGGTGGAGAAGGCGGCGTTCGAGAGCTACCGCATCCCCCAGTTGATGGTCCCGTGGAAGGACTGGTCGGAAATCCTCCTCGACTACGCGCGTTACCCGCGCGACAAGTTCTACAACGAAGTCCTCGGGATCTCGTACGACAGCGGCACACGCCCGCTGACAAAGCTGCAGCTCATGTCCTCGTCCAACTCGTCGGTGCGTATGCACCCGAAGGAGTTGCGCAAGTACCGTGACCTGGCACACGGGCAGCCCGTGTTTGCGGGTATCGACTGGGGTACCGGCGAGAACAGCTTCACGGTGCTCTCCCTGGGCACCTACATAAACGGGAAGTTCCGGGTATTCTACATCCACCGGTTCGAGGGGGAGCTCACGGACCTGGAGCTCCAGATGGAGAAGATCACGGAGATCCTCGTCTACTTCTCGGTCGATCTCATCGGTACAGACTACGGGGGCGGCTTTGACCGCAACGATAAGCTTGTGCGCCGTTTCGGTCCCCAGCGCGTGCAGAAGTTCCAGTACATGGCTCGAGCTCGGAAAAAGGTCGAGTACGACGCGGGCCTGCAGCGGTGGAAGGTGTTTCGCACCGCCGTCATGAGCGACATGTTCAACGCGATCAAGCGCGCCCAGTTCGAGTTTCCCCGGTGGGAGGAGTTCGCCGAACCCTTCGCGCAGGACATGCTCAACATCTTCAGCGAATACAACAACTCGCTGCGCATGACCCAGTACACACACCACCCGGACCGGCCCGACGACACCTTCCACTCACTGGTCTACCTTTTCCTCGCGTCCATGATTCGGACCCCGCGTCCGGACATCATCGCGCCGCGGAAAGAGTTTCCGAACCAGGGAGGTGCGGTGCGCGGAGGGGGCTACGACGACTCCCTCTCGCAGGGTTAGGAGGAGGCCACGTTGAACATCATGCTCGCCAGGTGCTCGCTGAAGCTGCCGACTTCCCCGAACACGGAGTCAGCGGTCTTCGCGCTGTAGATGGTCCGGCAGTAGAAGTAGCTCACGTGCCGGAGCCGGTTCTTCGCCGACTCCAGGTACGCGTACGCGGCACGGTGGAAGTCCGGGTCCTCTGGGCGTTTGCTTGAGAGGATCCGCCCGAGCTCGATGTACCTACGCCAAGGTTCCGCATCCTTGCAGTACCTCCGGAGGAGATCGAAGTGCGCCTCATTGAGCCCAAAGAACACCCCCGACCAGTACCTCACCTCGGAGATGTCCTGGAGCACCAGGCTCTCGGAGGCTGCCTGCGCCTTGTCGTGCAGGGCCATAAGGGCCACTCGGTCGGTGGGTACGTCGGGGGAGTTCAGCCCGAGCAGGTCGTAGAGGGCGTCGACTTGCGCCTGCGCTGACTTGGCCACGGCCATCGCCTGGTGGCAGCGGATGGCCATCGAGGTTACGTCGAGGGTCTCCGGTCCAGCGAGGGAGCCTAAGATGTCCAGGTCACTCTGCGTCAGGTAGGTTCGTGCCCCCACCCGCGTGCCCACGACAATCCCCTGTCGGAGCCAACGTTGTACGGTGCGCAGGCCCTTGCCGAGCCGGAGAGCCGCCTGCTGAAGAGTGAAGAGGTCCGTTCCCAATTTGTCTCGAGACATGTATCCCGTAAAGTAGTCGATCTAGGAGTACGTATGACGGATTTGCACACCCAGGGGATGTTCCAGCAGGCGCACGCACGTCCCGTTTCTGGCGAAGAGCTCGCCACCTTCGGGAAGTACGCAGCCGCGGAGTGGGGGCAGGGGCGTGAAGCGACCCTATCTCAGGCCGTGGTCTCCGTCGTCAAGCACGCGCACCTCAGCCCGGAGCAGGTGCGCCGCGTGGTGGAGTTTGCGAACCACGAAGCGTTCTCGACGGAGTTCAAGAAGGAGGGGGCGGGTCACAAGATCGTGTCGTTCTCCGGCGGACCCGCGGACTTTGGGGTCGTTCTCGGGGAACTGAACAACGGCAGCGGGGGCACGGTCTTCGATGACGGCCACCACTACTCGATGCCCCCGCGGTCCAAGACCGCGGGTATCGTCGCCGACCAGATCCTCGCCGCCACGTTCAACCAGCCCGCCGCGCCCGACTACCCGGAGCACAATCCGGGGTACGCGAAGTACGAGGCGGTCACCAAGGTGGCCGCTGCGGAGGACTACCTCCGCTCGGAAGTCTGCGCTCTGGAGAGCGCGCTCGACGCGGCTGAGGATACATTCTTCCACCACGTCAAGCAGGCTGCCCTCAACGGGGAGTCCCTCGGCGTGATCGTCGAGGCGTGCCACGAGCAGCTTGGGGACGAGGGGCTCGTCAAGGCGGCGTTCGCGGCGATCGCTCCGCGACTCCTTCGCGATGGGGTGTTCTTCGGGGAGGCTGCCATGATGGAGTCTCTCAGCAAGACGGCGTCGGCCGGATACGAAGTCGATCCCCGGCATCCGCTACCTGGCGCGTACGTCGGTTACTGCGACACCCTCCAGAAGTTGGCGGAGGCCCGTGAGGCACGCAACGCCGTGCAGGTGCTGCTTGCGGACGTGCGTCAGGCCCCCGAAGCAGGGTTTCACTGGGACACGTACGTCAAGCAGGCGTCGTCGCGCGGCCTTGTCGGCCACGTGCAGGACTTGGCGCACGCGGCGTCCGTGCCCGCCGCTGCCGCAGCACGAGCGGGCGGTCGCCTCCTCGTAGGGGACAAGGGCGGGGAGTTGATGGGCAAGGGTGTCGGCGCCGTTGTCCGGAACGCCCCGTTGATCGCCGCCTTGGTCGGGGCGAACGAGGTACGCCGGCGGATGAAGTACTCTCCGACGGGGCAGGCAATCTCCGGGGCGGTCCTTCAGCACGTCCCGGGCACGGACGAGTACAACCAGCGCAACTACAACATCGCAACGGGGCAGTAATATGAGCAAAAATCCCGTGGACGCCTACCTGGAGACGGCAGGCGATACCAAGACGGCCGCCCCGAACCTTCGGGGGGCTCTGAGCTTCCTCAAGCCCCCCATGGGTCGGGCCCTCGGCGCGATGAAGGAGCCCATGATGGGCGCTGTCATCAACGCGGGTATGTCCGCGGCGCTGACTGGAGGCGCAGTTGCCGCTTCCCGCGTCATTGGCGCGATCCAAAAGGGCAAGCAGTTCCGCGCCATGATGGACTTCAATGAGGACCTGCACGAATACCATCAACGAGACCCGAAGCTGTTCAACCAGCAGTACACAAGCCTCCGCGCCATGAACCCGGAGTTTGCGGCCGACCCGTTGATCGCGGGTACGTACATGCGGCGCATGTCGACGGAGAGCGCGAACGCAGGGGGTATCCTCACAGACGCCCTCAACTTCCGAGACAAGGAGCAGCGCCCGGTCATGGACGCTTTCCAGAAGGGGTTGCTCGTAAAGCGTCCAGACGTGCGCCGTGAAGACAAGCCGGCCGCGCCCCCCGCAGCAATGCCTGCTTACGCACGCGGCTTTCCGGGGCAGGGGCGCCCGTGATGGAGAAGGAGGCGCTCTTCAGCGGGGACGGGGAGTACGGGCAGACGGTGTTTCCGCTGCATGGCCGGGGATCTGCTGCCTTCGAAAAGACCGCCTCCCTCATTCTTCCCGACGTCGCCCGGTACATTGAGAACCTGCGCCCGCAGGCAGGGTCTCAGTACGTACTCGTCAACGCCCTGGGCGCCGGCGAGTACTACGGATCCAACGTCAACGGGGATTACTTCCCCGAGGCGGGGTTGATTCACGCCCCTGCTTCCTGGCGCGGTGTCCCCGCATACGACGAGATCACCTCCAAAGACTGGCCGTACGGGTACCCGACGTTCTACCGGGCGCACCCGTTCATGCACCACAAGAACAAGGACCCGGGGCGCGCCTTCGGGGTCGTGTCTTTGGCGGTGTGGAACGCGGCGATGCACCGTGTGGAGCTCGTCGTACGCGTCGACAAGGACAAGTGCGACGCGTACGGGGGCACTGCTGTGTGGGACAAGCTCCTGCAGGGGCAGTTCCCCGACGTCTCCATGGGGTGCAAGGTCCCCTACGACACGTGTTCCATCTGTCTGGACTGGGGCATGTACCGGGATGCGCAGGCCACGTTCGACCCGAAGAAGCACAAGTACGTCGGGGAGGCTGTGCTCAGCTACCACCGGAAGCGGATCGCGGACACAGGTCGCGGCATTCGCGGACTGTCCATCACGCGGAAGGACTACTGCGAGCACGGGCTCCGGGAGATGAACCGCATCCGCCCCGACGGGCGGAAGGTCTTCGTCTACAACGACTACCCCAACTTCTTCGACATCTCCTTCGTCTTCATCGGGGCCGACCGTACGGCCAAGGTGATGTTCAAGGTCGCCGATCCCACCTCGGTGTACTCGGCACCGGGGGCGGAGAAGACCGCAGCCTTCAAGTCCGCAAAGGACAAGGACGCGGAGATCATCAAGGACATCACCAGCGACTTGGCCGCGAAGATTGCACCGGGCATCGCGGCGTCCGATCCGCCCATTCCGTCTCCGGTGCTCAACCGGATGGCACGGTTCCCCTTACCGGAAGTACTCTCCACGACTTCCGGACTCGGCATCATCCTGCGCCCGGCTGAGTTCCAGCGCATCATCCTCATCCAGATGCAGCAACCAGGGCTGGCGGATGCGTTCGAAGCGGCGGGGACCGTATTTCCGAGATCGTCGGGAGTCACCCCGATGGGGATGTCTCCGGACTCGTTTCTCCCCGCTCTACTCCCCCTTCTCCTCCCCTACTTCTTCCAGCGGTCCGCGCTGGCCCCCGCTATTCACGCCCGCGCCCTTGCCCCCTCTTCGCCGAAGACCTCGGAAAAGAGTGCGGGTGCTTCCCCATCTTCGGACCTGCTCGCTAAGATTGGTGCCGCCTACACCGGATACCGACTAGGGGTTTTGGGGGCTATGGCAGGCGCGCCTGATTTGATGGCAAAGACGGCACATGCGGGACTACTCCGTCTTGCCGAAGCACCTCTCGACCAGGTATTCAGTCCACTGTCTGTAGCGTACGCACGCGACGCATTCTGGAGTGACTGCCGCTAGGCAAGTACTTCCCACAACCGGCCCCTAGAAACATACGGAGACTCAGAGCACCATGAGCATGAACGAACACCTCGCCGCCATGTACGGTACCGCCGCCCCCACCTTCGCCCCGGAAGACCTCACCAAGGTCGCCACCGAGGAACTCTTCCTCAAGGCCGCCGCCATGAACGGGATTGACCTCGCGTCGATGTCCGACGAGGCCGTCGCCGACCTCTACGCTGACTTCGAAGCGAAGCTCGCCGAAGACGGCTCGGACGAGGACAAGGACGAGAAGGCGAAGAAGGAAAAGGCCGAGAAGGAGCACGAGGAGAAGAAGGCCGCCCAGGAGAAGTTCGCGGAAGCTGACTTCGCGGGTCGCCAGATGGCTCACGCCTATGTGGACGAGCTCAAGAAGATCGCTGGCGCTGGTGACAAGGCCCGGCAGGCGGGTCAATACGTCAGCGGCAAGGCTCGTGGTTTCGTCGACCATGCAGGGGGCCGCGCTCGGCAGGCGGTGACGGGTCTCAAGGATCGCGCCCAGCTGGCGGCGGATCACGCGGACTACGCGATCCAGGGAGCCACGAAGGGTCGTGTGGGTCTCCGTGGCGCTGCAGCAATCGGTGCTGCGGGTGCTGCGGGCGCCGCGGGTGCGGCGGGGTATGCGGCGCACCGCTACTCGAAGAAAGACAAGGAGAAGGAGGCGAGCGCGATCGATCAGCTCGCCTTCGACCTGGCCCTTTCGAAGGTGGCCTCGGCTGGCTACGACGCGGAGGAAGCGGGCGTTCGCATCAACGCTGCGTTCACCCTCGGCATGTTCGCGGACGACACCAAGGTCGCCGCGGCCGCCAACGCGGACCAGGCGATCGACATCCGCAGCCTCGAGATGCTCGAAGCCGCGGGTTACCCGGTGACCTGGAACCTCTGATTGGGGAGGCCGTCGATGCTGTTCCGCAAGATGTCCGCTGAGGACAGCCCTCCGCCAGTATCGACGGTCGCTCCTGTTCCTCAGGTCGAGATCGGCTCGTCCTACGCCCCCGGCAAACGGGGGCCCGTAGGGACGGCCCCCCGTACGAACTACTCCCGGGCAAATACGGGGGCGCCGCCTCTTCCGGATGCCGGAGCAGCCGCGCAGAAGTCGATTGACCCCATGAGCGCGGTGGGCCTCCCCAAAGTGGCGCATCTGAAAGGAATGAAAATGAACCGACCGAATATCGCGGACATCGTGAAAATGGCCATGGCCCAGGGTGTCCGCAGCGCGGACATCACGGCTGAGGCCCTGCGACAGACGGAGGGCACCACCAAGCAGGCTGCCCCCGAAGCGATCGACTTCGAAGAGATGGACAAGCTGGCGGAAGCGCTGGACTTCATCGCTGACGATCTCCTCAAGGAGAGTGCGGATGTCGGCCACGGTGCCGGCGCTCTTGCGGTCAACGACAAGCAGGTCTCCGGCAACCTCTCCTTGGACGACAGCGGGCAGGCGACCAAGGTCGTGCCGATGTCGGAGCCGCTGGACAAGGGCAACCGCGTCCCGACCAACATGGCGAACCCGGCCGGCATGAAGGGCCGCCAGGAGATCGCCAGCAAGCTCGCCGCCTCCGTCAAGAAGGAAGAGAAGCTTGAGGAGGAGGAAGGCAAGGGTATGGCCCTCGCCGAGAAGGGCATCGCCCAGGCTGCCTCTGCACACGCGCAGGAGAAAAAGGCTACCGTCGCCCGTCTTCGCCAAAAGCTCGCCGAGGATGCGATCAACCCCGCACAAATCTCCGGCGGGAAGGCTGTCCCTCCGGACACGAGTGCCTCCGGGCAGCCGGGGGGCCAGCCCGCCGGCGGCGCTCCGCAGGGGGCTACCCACCTGATCGGCTCCAACGAGTCGGCGCAGAACTTCACCCGGCGTGACGCCTACGCGGGCCGGAAGACGGAGATGAACTCGTACCTCAACGAGCCCATGATGTCCTCGGCGCACGACAAGGTGCTCAAGAACGTGCTCAGCAATGGCACGGAAACGAGCAAATTCGCATCTCCCAGTGTTCGGACTCTCGCGGGTCAGGCTCTCCTCCAGAAGTTGGCCGAAAAGGCCGATGAAGAGTCGGCGAAGGCTGAACAGGAGAAGAAGAACAAAAAAGAGAAAGATGACTGCGCCACCAATGGGATGATGTGAGGGGTACCATGCGAAAAGTCAGCAACGAAAAATCCGCAAGCGTTCTCAAGAACGCCTCTGTGGCTATCCGGGCTCTCTCTGCGACGTGCTCCGACCTTCAGAAGAAGCTCGCCCACTACGAGCTTCAGGACCAATCGCGTAAAGTCGCCGCGCAGATGCTTGCGAAGGGCCTCAGTGATGAGAGCCTCGACAAGCTGGCGGGGCAGCTCGCCCAGGAGCCCGGTCAGCTCGCCAATCTCGAACAGGCCGTCGCGCTTGTTGGGCCCAATATGGGCAAGGTGGCGCACGTGCTTCAAGACGGCCGCCCCTCTGGAGGCGCTGTGGTCAGCGACCTCGAACTGTACCTCTTGGGGCAACTCCCCGACATTCGCTGAAAAAGGAGCACGGATATGGCTACGACCATTGCGAAAGTGAACTTTGAGCCGACTACGGACGTCCTCGCGGCGGTGCACCGCCGTGACTTTGTGCTTGCTGATCGAACCCTCGTGGATCCGACGAATGCGCTCTGCCTCGTCGACGGCGAGTGGATGGCGATCGGCGTTGGGTACAAGATGTCCCGCGCCT